>Ga0307511_10000406_pt1 | contig 45893 bp, 43 predicted proteins | sample 13_EM_MG_FD_200266 | JGI IMG/M metagenome (GOLD analysis project Ga0307511, IMG submission 200266) | Populus trichocarpa ectomycorrhiza microbial communities from riparian zone in the Pacific Northwest, United States - 13_EM | ecosystem: Host-associated > Plants > Roots > Unclassified | place... | reverse complement strand
TGATCTACACGCGCCTGAAGCGCTGGGCGCAAAAATCCGGCGTGCCCGTCAAGGTGCACCCGCACGTGCTGCGCCACTCCTTCGCCACCCACCTGCTCCAATCCTCGCAGGATTTGCGCGCGGTGCAGGAGTTGCTCGGCCACACCAACATTTCGACCACCCAGGTGTACACCCACCTGGACTTTCAGCAATTGGCGAAGGTGTATGACGCGGCCCATCCGCGAGCCAAGAGAGCGGATCCTGAGTCGTCGCGAGCCAAGAGAGCGGATCCTGAGTCGTCGCGAGCCAAGAGAGCGGATCCTGAACCGTCGCGAGCGAAACAAGCGGACAAAGCAAACAACGCCGAACCAGACCAGCAACAAACTGAAACCGAATTGAAACCCGCCTCCCGCAAGACCCGCGCATGAAGCCCCGCGCCAAATCCCTGATCCTCAAACCCGGTAAGGAAAAGTCGCTGTTGCGGCGCCATCCCTGGGTGTTCTCCGGCGCCATCGCCCGGGTTGAAGGCGACCCCGGCATCGGCGAGACCGTGCGCGTGATCGGCAGCGACGGCGCCTTTCTGGCGTTAGCCGCGTTCAGCCCGCAATCGCAGATTCGCGGCCGTGCCTGGAGCTGGGACGCGGAGGAGGACATCGACCCCGCTTTTTTCCGCCGCCGCCTGCAGGCCGCGCTGGACTATCGCACCACCATGCGCATCGAGTCCGACGCGGTGCGCCTGGTGCATGGCGAGTCCGACGGCCTGCCGGGGCTGGTGGTGGACCGCTATGGCGACCATCTGGTGGCGCAGTTTTCCAGCGCGGGAGTGGATGCGTGGCGCGAGGCGATCGCCGATGCGCTGGTGGAGCTGACCGGCGTGCCCAATATTTATGAACGCTCGGATGCCGACGTGCGCGGCCTGGAAGGCCTGCCCGAGCGCACCGGCGTGCTGCGCGGCAAGGCGCCGCCGGTGCCCCTCGCTATCCACGAGCATGCGATCCAGATCGAAGTCGATATTCCCGGTGGCCACAAGACCGGCTTCTACCTCGACCAGCGCGACAACCGGCGCCGGGTCTACGAAGCCGCGCAGGGCATGGCGGACGCCGACATGCTCAACTGCTTTTGCTACACCGGCGCGTTCTCCCTCGCCATGCTGAAAGGCGGCGCGAAATCGGTGTTGTCGATCGACTCTTCCGGCCCGGCCTTGGCGCTGGCACGCGCCAACGTGGTACGCAACGGCCTGGACCCGTCCCGGGCCGAATGGATGGAGGCCGACGTGTTCAAGGCGCTGCGCGAATTGCGCGACCAAGGCAAGGCCTACGACCTGATCGTGCTCGACCCGCCGAAATTCGCGCCCACACCCGCGACGGTGGAACGCGCCACCCGCGCCTACAAGGACATCAATCTGCTGGGCCTGAAAATGCTCAAGCCCGGTGGGCTGCTGTTCACCTATTCGTGTTCGGGCGGGGTCAGCCCCGAACTGTTCACCAAGATCGTCGCCGGCGCGGCCAGCGACGCGGGGGTGCAGGCGCGCATCGAAGGCCGCCTGGCGGCCGGCGCGGACCACCCGGTGCGACTCTCTTTCCCCGAGGGCGAATACCTCAAGGGCCTGGTGCTGCGCAAGATTTGAGCGGCAACGATCCGGTCAGGTCGCCCAGGGCGCGCGGCGCCCCACCAGGCGTTCGAGAGCATCCATCTCCTGGTCGGTATGCTGGCCGAAGGTGGAACTCATGATGGTCTTGCCATCGCGCTCGTTGCGCATGATCAGGCGCGGGTCGTGGTGGGAGGAGACCACCAGTTCCTGCTGGCCGCCGTTTTCACTGGTGAGCTGGATCGCGCCGAAGCAGGTGCAGAAATACACGCCTTCGTCGCGCACCTCGGTATAGCAGCCGGTGCCGCGGATGCCGGCCGTCACCGTCGGCGTATGCAGGGCCACCTGGCCGCTCTGGCGCCTGGCGAACACCGCGCCGAGGGCACCGGTGACCATACGCAGGCTGTCGATCAGGGCGCTGCCGGCGGCGGACGACTCGATCTTGAGTTCCGAATTCTCGCGCAGGAAATAGGCGTCGCCACCGACCACGAAGCTGATGCGCCCGTCGCTGCCGGTCGCAATCGTGTCGCCCGGCCGGATCGGCGCGCTGGTGCCGGCGCGCTCGCCGTTCACCCGCACCAGGCCGCGCAGGCTGCGAATCGCGGGGCGGCTTTGTGTCCCGTGTTGTGTCCCGCGTTGTGCTTCGCTTTGCGCCCACAGAGCAGGCGCGGCCGCGGCGGCTGCCAGCGCCAGGCCGCCGCGCAAAAAGGCGCGCCGCGCCGGATCGGCAGCGCCGCAGGTGCAATGCATGGCAGGCTGGTGCGGGCGATGGTTCATGATGGCGGCTTCGCGAAGTGGGTGGGTGGGTGGTTGGGCCCGGTTGCACGGTATCTTGATGCAGGGTGCCACGGAGAATGATACGGGTTACGCGCCGGCGGGACGCTCCGGAGTTTTACCTATCATCGCCCCTTGACGGTGCCACCGGCCAAACTTGCCGGCGATATTTTTCGCCGTCTGTCACATTTACAGCATGTTCCGGCTTGAAAATCGCCCCGCGCAGCCGCATTTTTCAGCCCTTACGGTGGGGTGGCCCAAGGGTGTAGCGCCGATTTATCTGCATTGCACCCCAAGCTGGCCTCCGATTTGCTATGCTTTACCGCTTAACCGGGCTGGGCTTTCCCTAGGGTCCCGCCCCGCTGGAGAATCGCAATGCCGCATCAAGTCCCCGTCACCATCCTCACCGGCTTTCTCGGCGCCGGCAAGACCACGCTGCTCAACCGCATCCTGTCGGAACATCACGGCCGCAAGATCGCCGTGATCGAGAACGAGTTCGGCGAGGAGGGCGTGGACAACGATATTTTGCTGCGCGACGACAGCCCCGAGCAGATCATCGAGATGAACAACGGCTGCATCTGCTGCACCGTGCGCGGCGACCTGGTGCGCATCCTGGGCAACCTGCAGCGCAAGCGCGAGGCGAAGGAGCTGGACTTCGAGCGCGTCATCATCGAGACCACCGGCATGGCCGACCCGGCCCCGGTGGCGCAGACTTTTTTCATCGACGACAAGATCGCCGAGTATTACCTGCTGGACGCGGTGATCACCGTGGTCGACGCCAAGCACGCGCAGGCCCAGTTGGACAACCACACCGAGGCGCAGGAGCAGGTCGGCTTCGCCGACCGCCTGCTGCTGTCGAAAACCGACCTGATCGACGAGGCCGAGCAGATCAAGCTGAAGGACCGCCTGATCAAGATGAACCCGCGCGCGCCGATCAAGAGCGTGCATTTCGGCAACACGCCGATCGGGGACATCCTCGACATCCGCGGTTTCAACCTGAACTCGATCCTCGAGATCGACCCCGAGTTCCTCGACAGCGATGAGCACGAACACAGCGACGACGTGCGCTCCTTCGTGTTCAAGACCGACAAGCCGTTCGATCCGGCCAAGCTGGAAGAATTTCTCTCCGCCATGATCCAGGTCTATAGCAAGGACATGATGCGCTACAAAGGCGTGCTCAGCATGGCCGGGCAGGACCGCCGCGTGGTGTTCCAGGGCGTGCACATGATGATGGGCGGCGACCTCGCCAAGCCCTGGAATGCCGGAGAGAAAAGAGAGAGTAAAATGGTTTTTATCGGCCGCAACCTGCCCCAGGAGGTGTTTTTAAAGGGGCTCGAACTGTGCACCGTAAACCATTGATCGCGCAGTCTTTTTCAGGTAATTGAAGGGGAGATGCATGGTACAGGCAGCAGCGGCAAAATCGAAGGCAGTGAAAATTCCGACCGAGTCGGAATTGCTCCGCATGCCGGCCAAGGATTACATGAACGAGGCGCAGTTGGCCTTTTTCCGCGAGATGCTGGTCAATCTCAGGGAAGAACTGATGGCCAACGCCGGCGAAACCTCGGAACACCTGCGTGAAACACCCTCGGTGCCGGACCCGGCCGACCGCGCCACCATCGAGGAAGAACACGCCCTCGAACTGCGCACCCGTGACCGCGAGCGCAAGCTGATGAAAAAGATCGAGCAGGCCTTAACCCGCATCGAGTCCGGTGAATACGGCTACTGCGACGAGACCGGCGAGCCGATCGGCTTGAAGCGCCTGCTGGCCCGCCCCACCGCGACCCTCACCATCGAGGCACAGCAGCGGCGCGAGCTCAAGCAGAAGATGTACGGGGAATAAATCCCCGGCGTCGGACCCAAAACCAAAAACGGCGGACATCCGCCGTTTTTTGTTGGGTGCGGCGGCTTACCCGCTGTTTTTTTGCTGGGTGCGGCGGCCCCAACCGCCGTTTTTTTGGACCGCCGCGGTCATCCCACCGCTGTTTTGTTGCCTTTGCGCCTGATCGCAGGGTGCGGTGGCTAGGCCATTTAAATTCAGTTATAATTATGGGCTTCGGCCGATGTGCGCAGGCACGCGGTCAGCGAAAGCATCTTCACTGAGCTTGCGCTATAGCAGCACCCTTAAGGCCAAGTAGCTCAGTCGGTAGAGCAGAGGATTGAAAATCCTTGTGTCGGTGGTTCGATTCCGCCCTTGGCCACCAGTTGCTTAAAGCCCCTTGATTCGGATGAGTCAAGGGGCTTTGTTTTTGCCCTGCGCGAGACGCCGGATTTGCCGCGAGCCAGGTCCCCGCGAGGGCCGGCTACGCGGGCTCGAAGCCCTGCGCGCGCTTGGCCCCGGCGACCTGGGCCGAGACGAGAAACTCCACGTAGGCGCGCGCCTGTTCCGGCCGCTTCGAGGCGGCGCAGACACAGGCGGTGAACACGCTGTTGATCTCGGCGCCCGGCGGCAGCGGGCCGAGTATGTCCACGCCCGCCACCCCCATCAACTCGCTGTTTTGCTGGATGCCGATGTCGACATCGCCAAGCGCGATCATCGAGCCGACCGGCTTGCCCGGAGGCGCCTGGATCAGGCGCCCCTGCAATTGATCCTGCATACCCCAGGCGTCGATCATGCCGAGCAGGGCCACGCCGCTGGGACCGGTCGAGTAGCCGACCGCCCTGGCGGCAAGCAGCGCCGCCTTGAATTCTTCCAGGGTGGCGATCGGCGGGCGCGGCGCACCCGCGCGCGCAGCCACCATCACGCTGGAGCGAACCATCGGCCGCACGGAGTCGGCAAGCGCCCGGCCGGCGGCAGTCAGCTTGCCGATCTGCGCCGCGTCGAGCACGACAACGTCGAACGTCTCGCCATCGGCGACGCGTCGCGCGGCATCGACACCGCCAACCGACTCCATCGCGACCGCGATCCCTTGCGCCGACTGGTAGGTACGCGCCAGTTCGGCCAGCAAAGGGCCGGTGGCCTTGGACGAGATACCCAGGAGCGGACTATCCGCATTGACAACTCCCATTACGACTCCCGCGGATGCTTGCTTGTGCAAAGGGCGTAATGGTATGTCTTTGGCGCCGCACCGGCAATGCGGGCGCGGCGTCGAGCGGATATCCGAGATTCCTGGATGAGGCGTCGGCCTTCAGGAAAGGGGAGAAAGGGCCACCGCCCCTACTGCGGCGGCCGCACCCCGTCGCGGCTCATCTGCACCCGCACCGCCACCACCTTGCCGTCGGCGCCCTGCTCGGCGGCGATATACGCATATTCGCCCACCTTCAAGTCCGCGCGCGTCGCGGGAATGCCGATCACCACCGGCGCGGATTCGGGCACCAGCACCTTCTGCGAGCCGCCGGGATAATCGAGGGTGAGCACGCGGCCCTTGATGTTATTCGTGACGGCGTCATTCATCACCGCGTTGACGTTGGCATTGGTCATGGTCGAACCCGGTTCCAGGTCCCAGGGACGATGGCCGGGGTTGGTGCCGGGCGGCAGCACGTGCACCTCACGCGCTACCAGCACCCCACCCTCGCCCTTGACCGCGCTGGTGCCGATGAAGGAGCCGGGCTTGATCTCGGAGAGTTCGATCTTTTTCACCGCGCCGTAAGTGGTCTTGGGCGTCAGGGCGAGTTTCAGGTCCTCACCCTCGCGGGTCTTGACCGACAGGGTATCGCCGTCGATCGCGGTGATGGTGCAGCGGACGCGCTGCTGGTTTTGCGCATGGGCGGAGAATCCGGCACCGAGCGCGGCAAGCAAGGTCAGGCAGGAGGCGATGCTACGGAAATTCATGGTGGCTCCTTTCGCAGAAGTCTGGTTGTTGAAACAGCAAGGCAAGGGTCAATAAAGCAAACCAAGCGGGCAAACCAAGAGGGCAAACCCAAGCGGGATCGAACGCAAACAACCGGGACGCATGATTATTCCCGCGCAGGGCACACAAGCCGACCCGGCCGCCTCGATTTCTATATTACATTTCAATATATAAATAATGTTATTAAGTTGCTTTAATTATTTACCGATCCCCATATAATATGGGCTGGATCAAACAGGCATCCCACCCGCGGGACGCCCGGCATCAGAACTTCCCGCACTCAGCCATCATGTTCCCCGCCCGCTCCCCTGCCCGTTCCGCGACCGCCATGGCCACGTGCATGCGCATGCGGTGTCCGCGCCGCGCTTAAGCGCCCCGGCTTCGCGCCCGGTGCACCAGCAGGGAGTTCAGGCCTGCCATCTGATCTTCAGCCAACGAACAACATACTCTTTTTCACCATGTCCAGCCTTCCATTGACTCCGCACTACCGCGACGCGCTGCCGGCGCGCTTTGGCGGCTTGGCCGCGGGCTCGTCCACAGGCCACCCCGATGGCATACCAGCCCCAGCCGACGCCCATGCCAGGCTTGATGCACCCGATGCGCGCGCCATGGTCGAGGTACGCGGCGTGGTCAAACGCTTTGCCGATGGGCAACGCCACGTGGAGGCGCTGTCCGGCGTGGACCTGCGCATCAACGCCGGCGAGGTGTTCGGCATCATCGGGCGCAGCGGCGCGGGCAAGAGCACCCTGATCCGCTGCATCAACTTCCTGGAGCGCCCCACCGAAGGCGAAATCGTCATCGACGGCATCGACCTGGCCACCCTCAACCCGGCCGAGTTGCGCGAGCAGCGCCGCCACATCGGCATGATCTTCCAGCACTTCAACCTGCTCTCCTCGCGCACGGTGTACGACAACGTCGCCCTGCCGCTGGAACTGGCGGGGGTGCCGAAGGCCGAAATCCGCAAGCGCGTAGAGCCGCTGCTTGAACTGGTGGGCTTGGCAAGCCTGCGCGACCGCTACCCGGCACAGATCAGCGGCGGGCAAAAGCAGCGCGTCGGCATCGCGCGGGCGCTTGCCAACGAGCCCAAGGTGCTGCTCTCGGATGAAGCCACCTCGGCCCTCGACCCCGAGACCACCCGCTCCATCCTCGCGCTCCTGCAGGAAATCAACCGCAAGCTGGGCCTGACCATCATCCTGATCACCCATCAGATGCAGGTGGTCGCCGAGGTATGCGACCGCGTCGCGGTGATGGAGGCCGGGCGCATCGTCGAAAGCGGCGAAGTGTTCGACGTCTTCACCCATCCGCAGGCCGAGATCACCCGCACCCTGGTGCAGGACGTAGTCCGCGAAGCCCTGCCGGAAGAAACCGTGCGCGCCGCGCAAGCCAAGGCGGCGGACGGCTCGCGCCTGTGGCGCATCACCCTCTCGGGCGACTCGGCGGGAGAGCCGGTGATCACCGAGCTGGTGCGCCGCTTCAACCTTTCGATCAACCTGCTGCAAGGCCACGTGGACGAGATTCGCGGTCGCCCCTTCGGCTCGCTGCTGGTGCTCGCTTCCGGTTCGGCGCATGAGATGGATGCGGCGGTAGCCCACCTGGCGCAGCGCAACGTCAGCATCGAGGAGATCCCCCATGTCGGCTGAACTGCTCAAGCTCCTGCTCGACTCTTTCTGGGAAACGCTGATCATGGTCGGCGCATCGACCGGCATCGCGGCCCTCGCCGGCATTCCGCTCGGCGTGTTCCTGGTGATCTCCGACCGCGGCTCGCTGCTGCAGAACCTGGCCCTGAACCGCAGCCTGGGCGCCCTGGTCAACGCCCTGCGCTCGACACCCTTCATCATCCTGCTGGTGGCGCTGATTCCGTTCACCCGCCTGATCGTCGGCACCTCGATCGGCACGCTTGCCGCCATCGTGCCTCTCTCCATCGCCGCGATTCCGTTTGTCGGCCGCCTGGTGGAAAATGCCTTGCGCGAGGTCGACGGCGGCCTGATCGAAGCGGCGCAGGCGATGGGCGCCACGCCGGGCCAGATCATCCTCAAGGTACTGATCCCCGAGGCGCTGCCCTCGATCATCGCCGGGCTCACCATCACCATCGTCAGCCTGATCGGCTACTCCGCCATGGCCGGCGCGGTCGGCGGCGGCGGCCTGGGCGATCTGGGCATCCGCTACGGCTACCAGCGCTTTCTGCCCGACGTGATGGCCGCCGTGGTGATCGTGCTGATTGCCCTGGTGCAGGTGATCCAGTTCGGCGGCGACCGCCTGGCGCGCCGCTTCAACCATCGCTGAACCAGCCATCGCTGATTCCGATCATCGTCAACCCATTTGTCAATTCACCTCGCTAATCAAAGGAGCATCATGTTCAAGCCCTTCATTCGTATCACGGCGGCAATCGCGCTGGCATCCGCTTTCGCCGTTCCCGCGCTGGCGCAAGACAAGCCGCTGAAAATCGGCGTTACCGCCGGCCCGCATGCGCAGATTTTTGAAGTCGTCAAGAAAGTCGCGGAGAAGGATGGCCTGAAGATTCAGGTCGTCGAGTTCAACGACTACGTGCAGCCCAACGCAGCCCTGGCCGCCGGCGACCTGGACGCGAACAGCTACCAGCACCAGCCCTACCTGGATGCCGCCAACAAGGACCGCGGCTACAAGCTCGTCACCATCGCCCAGACCGTGACCTTCCCGATCGGCATCTACTCCAAGAAGATCAAGTCGCTGAGCGAGTTGAAGGAAGGCGCGCGCGTCGCCATCCCGAACGACCCGACCAACGGCGGCCGCGTGCTGCTGCTCCTGCAGGACAAGGGCCTGATCAAGCTGAAAGCCGACGCGGGCCTGAAGGCGACCCCGCTGGACATCACCGACAATCCGAAAAAGCTCAAGATCATCGAACTTGATGCCGCCCAGCTGCCGCGCGCCCTGGATGAGGTCGATGCCGCCGCCGTCAACACCAACTACGCCATCCCCGCCGGCCTGCAGCCGAACCGCGACGCCATCGCGCTGGAATCGGCCAAGAGCCCCTACGCCAACGTACTGGTGGTGCGCGCGCAGGACAAGGACAAGCCGCAATTCGCCAAGCTGGTCAAGGCCTACCACAGCGAAGAAGTAAAGCAGTTCATCGCCACCCAGTTCAAGGGTTCGGTGATCACCGCCTGGTAAACCGGCGTCAATGCCCCATCGCCCGGCCATGCCATCCGCACGGCCGGGCGCGGGTATCATGCGGTCAGTGCAATTGAACATCCGTCATCATGTCCGCCCCTGATCAACGCGCCGATCCACGCACCATCGTCTGCCTGTGCGCGGAGTGGTGCCGTACCTGCGACGGCTACCGCGCCGTGTTCGATGCGTTGCAGGCGCAATTCACCGAAGACCGTTTTGTCTGGCTCGATGTCGAGGACGAGGGTGTCGATGTACTGGTCGATACCTTTCCCACCCTGATGGTGGCGCGCGGCCGCACGGTGCAGTTCTTCGGCGCGGTGTTGCCCCATGCCGAGCACGCGGTGCGCCTGCTGCGCGTGCTGGAACCCGACGCGCCTGCCAGCGAGAACGCGGAAGAAGCAGAGCCGCTGTTCGGGCACCTCGACCAGATCGCCGCGCGCCAGCCCTGACAGGCTATTGGAGTTCGATCAGGACGCCGGCAACTTCCCACCGGTCAACCTCCGTCGGCGCATTGCAAGCTCATGGCAAGCGCCTCCGATATCCGGGGTTTCAAAGGGGGCCTGCCCCCTTTTAACAAACCGCTAGGCCAGGCGGGCGGCGACTTCGCCGACCAGCTTTTTCAGCAGCGGCGCCAGGTCCGTCCTGATTTCGGCATCGCTCATCTGCTGATTCGACAGGCTGATGTTCATCACGTAGCCGCCATGCTCCGGCAACCGCAGGGGAGAAGCCAGCGCGATCACCCCCGGCTGCCACGAGGCGCGGCAATAGCCATGGCGCTCCACCGATACCAGCGCCGCCTTGATCTCCTTGAGCAGCGCCGGCCATTGCGCGCCGCGCCGCGCGCGAAACTGCGCCAGCATTTTCTCCAGTGGCGCCGTCGCCAGCGTCGCCAGATGCGCGCGCCCCAATGAGGTCAGCTCCATCGGGATGCGGGAGCCGGCCGTGATGTGGCGAAACGCGCTGCCGCGATGGCGCCGCACCGATTCCAGATACACCATCTCTTCGCCATCGGCCGCCGCCAGGCCGACGTTGACGCGCCGCGTCTCGGCGATCTCGCGCATCAGCGGCAGCGCGACACCCAGGATGTCGGACCCCTGGCGCATCGCATAGGCGAGACTCAGCACCGGCGGCCCGAGACGGTAGGCGCGCGCCTTGGCGTCGTGCTGCAGGAAGCCGCCGGCCACCAGGGTCTGGGTCAGGCGGCTGACGGTGGCGCGCGCCAGGCCGGTACGCTCGGCCAGTTCGCCGTTGGCCAGCAGCGTCGAGCCGGGACGGAAGGCGCGCAGGATCAGCATGCCGCGTTCCAGCGAACGGTTGGCGGGGGATCTGGATTCCATCGATGAGCGTGGAAGGCAAATGGACGCGCCAGCATACCCTGTTTCATTCCACCAGATGGAATTGGCCTGATTACCGGATCGATGCCCGGGAGCATAATCGGCGGCACCAATTCCAAAGCCGGAGACAAGACCTCATGCGTAAACCGCTGCTCCTTGCATTGCTCGCCGCGTGCGCCCTGGCCGCGCCGCTGGCGCGGGCCCAAACCTATCCCACCAAGCCGCTGCGCCTGGTCGTGCCCTTCCCCGCCGGCGGCGGTACCGACATCATTTCGCGCACGCTGGGCGAGCGCCTCGCCGCCGAGCTGGGCCAGCCGGTGATCGTCGACAACCGCCCGGGCGCCGGTACGGTGATCGGCACCGACAACGTCGCCAAGAGTGCGCCGGACGGCTACTCGCTGCTGATGGCGACTTTCGCGCACGCGGTCAATCCGGCGCTGCAGCCCAGGCTGCCCTACTCGACCACGCAGTCCTTCGCGCCGGTCGCGCTCGTGGGCCGCTCGCCCAACGTGATGGTGGTCAATCCCGGCAAGCCGTTCAAGAGCGTGGCCGATGTGCTGGCGTATGCCAGGGCCAATCCCGGCAAACTCTCCTATGGCTCGTTCGGCAACGGCACCTCCGCGCACCTGGCGGGCGAGCTGTTCAAGAGCCTGGCGAAGGTGGACATGGTGCATGTGCCCTACAAGGGCAGCGCGCCCGCGCTCACCGACCTGCTCGGCGGGCAGATCGACCTGATGCTCACTACCGTCGCCAGCGTCGCGCAATACATCAAGAGCGACCGGCTGCGCGCCCTGGCCGTCACCTCCGCGGCGCGCTCGCCCGCGTACCCCAACCTGCCGACCATCGCCGAGGCCGGCGTGCCCGGCTACGCGGCGGAGAGCTGGTACGGCATCTACGTACCCGCCGGCACGCCCGCGCCCATCATCAAGCGCCTGAACGACGCGGTGCATGCGGCGGTGAAAGCCGACGCCTTCAAGTCGCGCATCGAGGAGGAGGGCCTGGTCATCAGCAACGGGCCGCCGGAAGAACTGGGCAAATACGTGCAGGCGGAAGAAGCGCGCTGGCAGCGTGTCGTCACCGATGCAAAAATCAAGGCAGATTAATCTCGACAGGGCAGATCATCATGACCACTGAAACCCAGGCATCAAACGATATCGAAGTGCGCATCGAAGGGACGATTGCTATCGTCGCCCTGAACCGCCCCCGTGTGCGCAACGCGATGAACGACGAGATGCGCGTTGACCTGATCGCCAAGCTCGATGCCCTGTCGCGCGATGACCAGGTGCGCGCGCTGGTGATCACCGGCAACGGCGACGCTTTTTGCGCCGGCGGTGACATCAAGTCCATGCAGGCGCGCCTGCAGGCCGACCCCGGCCAGGTGGCATTCAATGGCTGGCAGCGCCAGCAGCGCACCCACCACGCCGTCACTTCCCTGCACAACTTCGGCAAGCCGACCATCGCGGCGGTGAACGGCGCGGCCACCGGCCTGGGCGCGGACCTGGCCTTCTGCTGCGACTTCGTGCTGGCCTCGGAGTCGGCCAGCTTCGCCATGACCTACATCGCGCGCGGACTGATTCCCGACGGCGGCGGCATGTACTTCCTGCCGCGCCGCGTGGGTCTGGCGAAGGCGAAGGAGCTGTTCTTCAGTTGCCGCAAGGTGGAGGCGAACGAGGCGCTGCAGCTGGGCATGGCGGATCGCGTCTGCCCGCACGACCAGTTGCTGGCCACGGCCGTGAGTTGGGCCACCGAGATGAGTGGCGGTTCGATGGCGGCGATCGCGCTGACCAAGTCCATCCTCAACCAGAGCTTCGAGCATGGCGCCGAGGAGGTGTTCGCGCAAGGCAGCCAGGCGCAGGCGATCTGCTACACCACCGCCGAGCACCGCGCTTCGGTCGAAGCCTTTCTCACCAAGCGCGCCAAGTAAGGTGAGCGAGCCGACTTCTCCCATTGCCCGCCTGATCGCACCCCGCCACGTTGCGGTGATCGGCGCCTCCGGCGACCCGGCCAAGACCGCGGGCAAGCCGATCGCGTACCTGCAAAAGCACAATTACCAGGGTGCGATCTATCCGGTCAATCCGCGCGGCGACACCATCGCCGGATTGAAGAGCTATGCCGACGTGGCCTCGCTGCCGCTGGCGCCGGATGTGGCGATCGTGCTGGTCGGCCCCGAGCGTGCCGCGCAGGCAGTGCGCGAACTGGCCGCGCTGGGCACGCCCGCCGCCATCGTGCTGGCTTCCGGCTATGCCGAGATCGGCCCCGAGGGTGCACAGCGCCAGCGCGAACTCAAGGAGGCGGCGGGCGCGATGCGCCTGCTCGGCCCCAACGCCATCGGCCTGGTCAACCTCACCGACAAGATCATGCTGTCGGCCTCCGGCGCGCTGGAGATGGCCGATCTCCCGGCGGGCAATATCGCGGTGGTGTCGCAAAGCGGCGGCATTCTCGGTTCGCTGCTGTCGCGCGCCTCCGGGCGTGGCGTCGGCTTCTCCAAGCTGGTGTCCACCGGTAACGAGGCGGACCTGGATGTCGCTGACTTTGTCGACCATCTCGCCGATGATCCCGCCACCGCCGTCATCGCGCTGTACGTCGAAGGCTTGCGCTCACCAGCCAGGTTCCGCGCCGCCGCGCAGAAGGCGGCCCGCGCGGGCAAGCCGATCGTGGTGTTCAAGGTGGGGCGATCCGAATCCGGCGAGCGCGCCGCCGTCTCGCACACCGGCGCCCTGGCGGGCGCGGATCGCATGTACGACACCTTCTTCGCGCAACTGGGCGTGACCCGCGTGCTCAAGTTCGAAGACCTGCTCGATGTGCCGATCGCGCTCGCGCAGGGCCGCAAGCTGGCCGGCCGCCGCGTCGCCATCCTCACTTCCACCGGCGGCGCCGGTACGCTGGTGGCCGATGCCTGCGGACTCGAAGGCTTCGAGACGCCGCCGCCGGATGCGGCAACCGCGAAGGAACTGGCGCGCCTGCAGAACAGCGAGTTCGCCGCTTCCGACCGCAACCCGGTCGACCTCACGCTCGCCGGCCTCAAGCCCGACCTGTTCCGCGGCATGGTGGGCGCGCTGCTGGCGAGCGAGAGCTACGACGCGCTGATCGTGATCGCCGGCTCTTCCGCGCTCGGGCAGCCGGACCTGGTCGCCGACGCCGTCACCGCGAACCTGGCGGGAAGCAGCAAGCCGGTGCTGGTCTACATGAGTCCGCACGCACCGCACCTGATCGCGCGCCTGAACAGGCGCGGCATCCCGGCTTTCGCGGCACCGGAGAGTTGCGGCGCGGCGCTGGCGGCGCTATGGCGGCAGTCGCCGGCCGCTCCGGCGACGCAGGCGGCTGCCGCACTCGTCTCCGTCCCCGCCACGGTCACTGCCGTGCTGGAGACGGCGCGCGGCGGTGCACTCGACGAGGCACAGGCCAAGCAGGTGTTCAGCGCCTATGGCATTGCCGCTGTACGCGAGATCGCCACGCGGACACCCGCGCAAGCCGGCGAGGCTGCGCACCGGATCGGCGGGCGCGTCGTGCTCAAGGCACTCTCCAGCCGCATCATGCACAAGAGCGAAGTCGGCGGTGTACAGGTGAATCTCGCGCCAGGCGAAGTGCCGCTGGCCGGCGAGCAGATCCTCGCCGCTGTCGCCAAAGCCAGCGGCATCACGCCCGATGGCCTGCTGGTGCAGGAGATGCAAGGCGGCGGCGTCGAACTGATCCTCGGCTTTCACCGCGACCCGCAACTCGGACCCTCCATCCTGCTGGGCATGGGCGGGGTGACCGCCGAGCTGCTCAAGGACACGGCGGTACGCCTGCTTCCCGTCACGCGCGACGACGCGCAAGCGATGGTACGGGAGTTGAAGACCTTCCCCCTGCTCGACGGCTATCGCGGCAAGCCGCCCTGCGACATCGAGGCGGTGGTCGAGGCTATCCTCTCCTTTGCCGCGATGGCGCGGTCGCTGGGCGAGCGCCTGCGCGAGGCGGAGATCAATCCGCTGTTCGTGCTGCCGCGCGGGCAAGGCGTGCGCGCGGCGGACGGCTTGTTGCTGCTCGCGCAATAGGAAAAGCGCGGAGCAGCAAGCTGCTCCGCGCCCGTGTCACGCAGCCAGATCAGGAAGCCGGCCGCGTGCGAAAGCGCAGCAGCATGGTCAGCATCACCGCGAGCAACACCAGCGCCGAGAGCGCCAGCGAGGTATGGATGCCGATCAGCGAACCAGCCAGCCCGACGAAGACGCCGCTGAACGCGCGCAACCCGAGGGCCGACATGTTGAACAAGCCGATCACGCGCCCGCGCATGTCCGGCGGCGCGTTCAGCTGCACCAGGGTCTGGGTCATTGCCGAGAACGACAGTTCGAGAAAGCCGGCGATGAACAGCAGGGCGAGGGCAAGCGGATAGATCTTGATCACCGCGAAGCCGGCCAGCGCCGCGCACCACAGCATCGCCAGCACGATGGCCGTGCGCGGATTGGCCTTGAGCAGCCCGCGTCCTTCCAGCACGAAACCGGCGAGCAGCGCGCCCGCCGCATCGGCCGCCAGCAGCATGCTATAGGAGACGCCGGGGTCGCCGTGGCCCAGGTCGTGCGCATAGCCCGGCATCTGCGCGTGATAGGCATTGCCCACGAAGAACGACGCGCCGCCGGCCAGCAAGGTCATGGAGACGATCAGGCGGTTGCCGGCGATGTCGCGCATGGTCTGGAAGATGTCGGCGAAGCCGCGTACCGCCCGCTTGGGTGCCTCATGCCCCTTGCGGAACTTCGGCCCGTAGGGCGCCTTCCACAGCCACAGCACCAGCGGCACATAGAAGAAGGTGTTAAGCAGGATGCCGTGCGAAGGTCCCAGTGCGAGCATGATCACTCCGCCCACTGCCGGGCCGACCAGCACGCCGAGATAGCGCGCCGTCGCGTTCAGGCGCACGGCACTGGGCAGCTCGGAAGAAGGAACGATGTCGTGCAGCAGCAGCTGGCTGGAGGTCTGCCACAGCACACCGGCGCAGCCGTGGATCACCAGCAGCACCATCGCGTGCCACATTTGCAGGGTATCGGTGACGAAAAAGTAGCCCCAGCCCAGCGAGGCAATGATGAACAGCGCCATGCCACACTGGATGATGCGGCGCGGATCGAAGCGGTCCGCCAGCGCGCCGGAGGCCACCGAGAACAGCAGGAAGGGCAGCCAGTGCGACAGCACGGCGAAGCCCCCGAGCGCGGGGGAGTGGAATTTCTGGAACACCATCCAGTAACTGATGACGTGTTCGATGTTGTCGGCCATCATGGCCAGGGTGTAGGTGATGAAGTGCGCGCGGTAGCCGGGGTGGCGCAGCGCGGCGAAGGAGCGCGCCGGGGGGGCGGGCGGTGCGCCCGCGGGGGCGCTGGTGGTCTTGACGGCGTCGTTCAATTGCAGCTTTCCATGAAGTGGCGGCGCGCCCCCCAGCGCGGACGCGCGTGTTTTTGTTCTTGGGGCCAGCCTAGCAGATACTGCCGCATCGGTGCCCGATAATGGACATCAGCAAACGGCCGGGTCGCGATGCATCACACGCCCGACGCGCCATATGCGATGCGCAATGCGCATACATACACACGCGATACGCAAGGTGTGCGCCATGGGTGACGCGCACCTTGCCGGCTCGCGCTGCCGCGATTGCCGGCCGCTGCCGATTTGTCGTGACTGACTTCGTGACCAACTTTTTGCTGCCGACTTGGCGCGACTACTTGCCGCGGATTTCCACGGCGGCGCGCTCGAGGATCACCGCGATACGCTTCTGCTCCTCCAGTGAGGCGCCGAACTTCTCGATCAGCGCGGACTTGAGGTTGCGGCGCGCCTGGCGCACTTCCGGCGCCTGGCGATGCCCGTGCCAGTGGCCGTGGCGGCCCGGCTCGTCGAAATCGGCGGACTCTTCGTTCGCCTCGCCCGACAGGGCGCGGCGCACGTGCTCCATCTTCTTGCCGATCCACGCCAGTTGTTCGAGCAGGGAGTCGACCGAGGCGCGGTTCTGCTCCAGATGGGCGAGGCCTGCTTCGGTGATGCTGTAGAGCTTTTTCGAGCCCTCGGCCTCGACCGTGGCGTGGCCGATCTCTTCCAGATAGGTAAGCGCGGGGTAGACCATGCCGGGGCTCGGGCTGTAGTAGCCGTTGGAGCGCTCGTCGAGCGCCTTGATGATCTCGTAGCCGTGGCGCGGCTTCTCCGCCAGGAGGGCGAGGATCAGCAGTTGCAGGTCGGCCGAGCCGAGCTTGCGCCCCGGCCCCAGGCCGCCGCGCCCGCCGGGGCCGCGCTCGCCGGGAAAGCCTCCGCCGAAGTCAAAGCCGAAACCGAACATGCCGCGCTGGCGGGCGGCGTGGTGGCCCCAGCCGGAAAAACGATGAAAAAAGTGATGCATGAATATCTCCAGAATTAATGGTTACGCGAGAAAAGGACACGAAGAAGATACGGAGCATGGACCGACCGGCGGCGACTTGGGGTCTGCAGGCCTATCGGAAAATCCATCTCAAAACATATCTTAAGATATATATTGCGATAACTGACTTGTCCCGTCAAGAGTCTTTACATTTCTTCACGCAGGCCGAAAACGCCGGATTGCCTGAGCTAGCATCCGTGATCGACGCTATCTTAGTCTTTAGAAATCAATAGACTAAAATATAGTGAGTACCCGCACTCTTTAGCGTCCCGCCGCCCGCAACTCCACCAGCCGCTCCGCCACTGGCAGGAAAGTCCGCACCCGCGCCAGCCGCGCCGCCATCAGCGGGTGGGTGTTGACGATACCGCTGCGCGCCTGCTCGCCCGCGGCAATCTTGGTCAGCGCGCTCAACATGCCAGCCGGCGCGTACCCTGCCTGCGCGCCGATCAGCAGGCCCGCGTAATCGGCCTCCAGTTCGCCGCGCTGCATCAGGCTCTCCAGGCGCAGCAGAGCGCCGGTGTTGTAGTCCAGCTCGGCATACAGGTCCCACACCGAGCGGCTCAAGCCGTGCGGCATCAAGGTGGCCTGCAAGAACTCCAGCGCCTCGGCCTCGTGCTGCATCAGCACGTGCGCCACTTCATGCGCCAGGATGAAGCCCAGCTCCGCCTCGGAGAGTCCGAGCGAGGCGATCATGTCCTCCGAGACGATGATGACCCCGCCCGGCAGCGACAGCGCCGCCTCGCCGCGCGTGGTCGTCACCACCAGGCGCCATTGCACCGCGCCGCCCTCCGGCTCGCCCTGCTCGCGCGCCGCCGCGCTGATGCACGCGAAGACCTTGGCGATCATCTCGCAATAACGCAGGCAACCCAACTCGCCCGCGTCGCGCGCCTGGTTCAGGCGCGTTGCCAGGGTGCGCGCGGCATGGCGTTCCAGCGCCGCGCGGTCGATCTGCGGATAGCGCGGCAAGTCCAGCAGGGGCTCGGCGCGGCCGGGCAGCGCCTGCGCCCACAGTGCACATACAAACAGCAGCTTGACCCACGCCTGCATCGCACACCTCCCCCGCCTTCGCGGACACCGCTAGGGAAACTCTGCAAAACACTGCGTAACGAGCCGAGGAGCGCCAGCTGGCGAGGCCGTAGGCTTTCACATCAAGGGCTTGGAGAAGGTTCGCCCCGGAGATGATGCAGCCGAGAACCTTTTTGCAGAATCTCCCTAGCGCATGATGCGCCCCAAGCCCCTCCCCTGCAATTGCAATTCGCGCGCCACCCTGCCGGTTCCTATCATGGCTCGCAGAAGATATCCTGGTACGACTTGTACAACCCGCCGATCATCACCGGCCACAGCACCAGCCAGCCCAGGAAAAAGGGCAGGGTCGCGACGATCGCCAGCACGAGAAACACCACCCCGTAGAGCAGGAAGGGAAGCCAGTTTTTCAGGCAGCCATAAAAACTCTGCTTCATCGCCGCCATCGGCTCCTGCTCGTGGAACACCACCAGCGCCGGCGCATACCAGATCGCCATCGCCAGCGGCAGGAACAGCGCCATGCCAACCAGAACCGCGATCGCGATCAGCGCGCCGCCCAGCAGGCCCAGGCCCGCCATGTCGCCGCCGCGCCCCATGCCGCCCGCCACGCCCAGGCCGACCGCCACGATCGCCACAAACACGCCGATGATCACCGACACCACCACCACGCCCAGCAGGTACAGCAAGCCCACCAGCATCAGCTGCCCCGCGCCCTGCTTGAAGCCCGCGAACAGAGAACTGATATCCAGCGGCTCCCCCTCCTCGAGGGCGCGGCAGCCGAGCAGCAGCCCGGCGGTGAACACCGGCATCACCACGTTCAGTCCCAGGCTGCCGAGGATGGGGATCACCAGGATCATGCAGATCAGGACGAAAAACACCACCATCATCAGCATCCACATGCCCGGCGACTGCATGAACACCGCGAAGCCCTCGCTGATCCACGCCATGCCGCGGCCGGTCTCGACGCGCCGCCCGTTCTCGATCAGTCCGCCGAATACCGCGTCGGCCTCGACCGCCACATTGGCGCGCGGCGCCGCGTAGGGGTTGGCCGCCGTGCCGCCTCCCGGTGGCGGTGCGTAAGGATTGTTCTCGCCATTGCTCATGCCGCTCTGCTCCCCTTGATCCCTTGCCGGGATCGATCATTGTCCATACACGCCGCCCGGGGCGGCGCCTGCCTGCGCGATAGTGTTGCACACAATCGCCGCCGCATGCCATAGGCATGGTGACGCGGAGAATGATCGGAAGCAAAAGGCGCCCGAAGGCGCCTTGTGTTTCTGCCGCCGCTGCAATCCGCGGCGCTGCCTGCAGATCAAAGCTGCCGGGTCAAAGCTTCGCGCCCGAAGCCTTCACCGCGGGCGTCCAGTCGGATGCCTGCTTCTCCACGTATTTCACATACTCGCCCTGGCTCATCGACTTGATGTCCAGGCCGGTGTCTTCCAGCTTCTTGCGCGTGGCCGGCTGCTGCATCACCTCCACCAGCGCCTTGTAGATCTTCTCGCTCACGTCTTTCGGCATGCCGGGCGGGCCGGAGATGCCGAAGTAGTTTTCCGCCACCAGGTTGGGGAAACCGGCTTCAACAATGGTCGGCACGTCGGGCAACTGCTCGCTGCGGCGGGCAGCGGTGATCGCCAGGCCCTTCAATTGCCCGCTCTTGACCAGCGGCACATACGCGGTCGACACATCGAAGGCCACCGGAATCTGCCCGCCGATCAGGTCGGTCGACATCGGCGCGCCACCCTTGTAGGCGATATGGATCATGTTCACCTTCAACTCGCTCTTGAACATCTCGCCCACGATGTGGCCGATCGAGGCCGGGCCGCCACTGCCAAACGGGTAACCCTCCGGCTTGGCCTTCGCCTGCTTGACCAGATCGGCGATCGAAGACGGGCCCATCTTCGGGTTGGCGATCACGATCAGCGGCGTCGCGCCCAGGTAGTAGATGTGCGTGAAGTCCTTGACCGGGTTATAGGGCTGCTTCTCCATCACGAACGGCGCGATCGACATCGGCGAGGAGTTCGCCAGCAGCAGCGTGTAACCATCCGGCGCCGCCCGCATCACCGCCCCGCTGCCCAGCGACCCGCCCACGCCGACGCGGTTGTCCACCACCACCGGCTGGCCCAGCTTCTGGCCCAGCGGCTCGGCCACGGTGCGCGCCACGATATCGCTCGCGCCCCCGGCGGGAAAGGTCGCGATCAGGGTGATCGGCTTGGTCGGATAATCGGCGGCCCGCGCGCTGCCCGCGAGCAGCGCCAGGACGGCGGCGGTGAGCAGCTTGCGCGCCGGCGCGGCGGAAATACGTTTCATATTGAGGACTCCCGGTGAATGGACGGATGTCCTCAAACAGCAAGCTGTGTGCCATTGTATACAGCGCTGTACGCAGCCCTCGCGCCGCTTTCGTCCGCGCGGCTGCACCACAAGCGGGCCGAGGCCGCACCACACCTGCCCCAAGCTGAAGAATTGCGCGCAATTCGCCAGGCTGCCCTTCGGGCACGGCGCCGAAACCACGGTAAATCACGGCACCATTACGGTACTGCGCTTGACCAACCTCGCTTGACCAACCTGATAAAACCCGAGGTTTTTGCGAAAACTCGAACGCTCACCCCTACAAAACCCAACATTTTTCGCGAGTTTCGATGCCTCCTATTACGTATGTCCTGAGCCGGGTCCGCGAACCAGGAGCGCACTGTTGCCACGACACAAGTCAACCAGACCGGCAATGGCCGCGCTCCCGGAATGCGTGTTACTGATTCCAAACATACGCGACTTTTTCTTTCACGGGTGCGCCATTTGCGGCCCGCGGAACCAGTATTCCGGCAGCGCGAAGTCCGCGAAGCGCGACGAACTGCGCTGGTCCAGCGGATGGAGAAAGGCGGCGGCAGGACTCTTTTCCTACGTTCAACTATGCGAAGAGAATCAATGCCGATAAGCCTTCAGTGCGGCGGCCTCCGGCGCGATGGCCTTTCGCGCGTACCCGGCGAAGAGTTTGACCAGCCGTGAGTCACCTTCATACGGCGGAAACAGCATGGCCAAGGTGACCGGCACGGACGGCAAAAAGGGGCGGAGCTCAATACCGGAAAGCCGATTTTCCTCCAGCGCGGCCAACGGGTTGATAAGACTGACTCCGAGACCCGCCGCCACAAATGCGCACACGGACGCGCCCAAATCCGATTCCAAAACGGTCCGCCGTTCCACGCCGGCCGCATTGAAGACCTGATCGATCTGGTCGCGGGGCGGGCTGCCGATGGGAAACGAAATGAATGCCTCCTTCGCCAGATCGATCGGCCGGATCCGCTTCAGCCTGGTCAGCCGATGGCCTTTGGGCAGCACGACAACACAGTCCATCGTCAGGATCGGCTCCACCCGCATCCCGGACACATCCGCATAGAGCATCGCAAGGCCGGCATCGCAGAAGCCCGAACTGATCCAGCTGTTCACCGCTCCCGCAGACCCGGTGTGGATCGTGACGAGGACATCCGGATGGTCGGCCTTGAAAGCGGCCACGGCGCGGGTCAAAAGGCCGCCCGCCAGGCGCGGCATCGCGGCAAGACTGAGCCGGTCTCCGCCGAACGAACGGATGTTGGATGCGGCTGCTTCCAGCCCGGATAAGCCGACGAAGGTCTTTTCGACTTCCGCGAAAAAACGCGCCCCGTCCACCGTCGGCGTCAGCCGGCTGCCATTGCGGTCGAAGAGCGCGAATTGGACCATCGCCTCCAACTGTCCGATCAGCCGGCTGATCTGGGGTTGCGAGGTGTGCATGCGACGCGAGGCTTCGGTCATTGATCCCGCGAGCATCACCGCGCGAAAGGCCTCGATGTGCTTCAAACCCATCCGCCGGATCGCCATATCAAAAATGAATAGAGGAGTGTTATTGAGGAATTGTACTAACTTCAAAGCTTCTGGGAGACTCGCTGTCTCGGATCCCGGCGATGGGCGCGAACGAACGCCGCCGGCCGCGGTTGCCGTATTCCACGTTCGCTTGAATGCCATCCCGCCCGGGCCGCGACATATCGCGCCCCGAATTGCCGAGCACGCACATGAATAGCCAAATACAGCCGGGCGCCGCGTCGATTTCCGCGGATTTGCGCAGCGACACCGTGACACGGCCCACGCCGGCCATGTACGAGGCCATGCGATCGGCCGCCCTGGGCGATGATGGCCTGGAAGGCGACCCGACGGTGCGCAGGCTGGAGGCCCTGGTGGCGACTAGGCTGGGCAAGGAGGCCGGGCTGTTTGTTCCAAGCGCCACCATGGGCAACCTGCTGGCCACGCTAGCGCAGGCCGGGCGTCAGGAACAGGTGATTCTCGAAGCCGCATCCCACATGTACACGTCGGAGCGCGGCGCGGCCACGTTCACGGGTCTCTTCTATTTAGGGGTGCGGGGGGAGGCGGGCGCGATGGATCTGAACGTGCTCGAGGAAGCGATCCGGCCCGCATCGGGCCGCCTCAAGACGGCTCTGCTCTGCATGGAAACCTCCCACAACAATGCGGGCGGCGCCGTGCTCTCACTGGAACACATGGAACGGGTGTTCGGCATGGCCCAGCACAGGGGCATTCGCGTGCATCTGGACGGAGCGCGCTTGTTCAATGCGGCCGTCGCCCTCAAAGCGCCCGTGGGCCTGCTGGCGCAATACGCGGACACGGTTTCGCTGTGTTTATCCAAGGGACTGAGCGCGCCTGTCGGCGCGGTCCTGAGCGGGCCCCGTTCGACGATGGAGAACGCGCGCCGGCTGCGAAAGATGCTTGGGGGCACGCAGCGGCAGGCGGGAATAATGGCCGCGGCGGGCATTGAAGGCGTGCAGGCAATGGGGGAACGGCTGGCCGATGACCATGTCCGCGCGGGCCGCCTGAGTGTCGCGCTCAACGACCTCCATGGAAATCTGAGCGCGAGCGTTCCCGACACGAACATCGTCCTTGTGGACGTCTCCAGATCGGGGCATGACAGCACTGTTTGGGCCGATGAATTGGGCAAGACCGGCGTGCTGGTCCGGGCCTGGGGCGCAGACCGGATTCGTTGCGTGACGCATCGGCATATTGATGATGCCGCGCTGAAGCTGGCAATCGACGCTTTTCGGCGAGTAGCCGAGCAACTGATGGCCGTGGGCGATTCCGCCCTTCCCGGCGCTTCGACCGGTTCTTGATCCATCCCGAGGAGTTATTTTTCATGAAGGTATTGTCCCGCCGCTCTTTCGTCGCATCAGGATTCTCGTTCGCCGTAGCGGGTATCTGCCCCAAGGTTTCCGCGCAATCCTTTCCAAGCAAGCCCATCAGGATCATTGTCCCGTACGCGCCCGGTGGCGGCTCCGATTTCGTGGCCCGGCTCATCGGCCAAAAACTGCTCGAGACCTCCGGCTTCACCATGGTTGTCGACAACAAGCCCGGCGCGTCGGGGTTGATCGGCACCGACTATGTCGCGAAGTCGCCCGCGGACGGATACGTGCTCCTGCTCGCCGATGCCGCGCATGCAACCAATCCGGCCGTGTATCCAAAAATTCCGTACGATCCCATCAAGGACTTCGTGCCGCTCACCTTGGTCGGTTCCTCCCCCCAACTTCTGGTTGCCAATCCGCAGTTTCCAGCCAATTCCCTCAAGGAACTGCTGGCGATGCCCCGGGATCAGACGCAAAAGCTTGGCGTTGGCACGAATGGCCTGGGAAGCGGACCGAATCTTCTGTATGAGATGCTCAAGCTGAAGACCGGCCTGACCCTCGTGCACGTCCCGTACAAGGGCGGCGCGGCCGCGCTCACCGATGTAATCGCCGGACAGATCCCCCTGGCCATCAACTCCATTCCGGCCTGCATGCCGCACATTCAGGCACGCAAACTGAAGGCTTTGGCGATCGCAACCAAGGCAAGGGATCCGAGGCTCCCCGGTGTGCAGACTTTTGCCGAAAGCGCCTCCGGCATTGTCGTCAGCAGCTGGTATGGATTTCTCGCCCCCGCCCATACGCCGCCGGAAGCGATCAACAAGCTGACCACCGCGATCGCGCATGTGCTGGACCTGCCTGAAGTGAAGTCGAAATTCGCGGATGCATTCATAGACCCGATGCCCCGCGGACCGCAGGCTCTTTCGGCGTTTCTGGATGCTGAAACCCGTCAGTGGAAGTCGGTGGTCACGCAGACCGGCTTCAAGATGGATTAGGGATGCTTTGCAAAAAGCTGCTTGGCGGGACGACAAGCGGAGCCGAGAAGCGACGGCGCGCGACCCACGCGCCGCCGATACCTAGGGAAACGCTGAACAAGTCCCGAAAGCCGCGAGAGGCGAAATCCGCTTCTCTCTGGAATCGGGGGTTGTCAAGGGGGCATAGCCCACTTAATCAGTGCTTCCCAAGCCCGCGTTATCGCCGCCTCAGGTGTGCGCCATCCCCGGCCCGCGGAACCAGCATTTGGGGAGCGCGAAATCGGCGAAGCGTGCCGAGCTGCGCCTATCCAGGGGATGCGGGAAGTTTGCCGCCGGGCTACGCTGCGTGATGCGGTCACGGCGCAACAGGGTGATCTCGAGCAGCGGCGGGATCTCGTAGGGGCCGAGCTTGACCGGGTGGGCGCGATTGTTCGGGTGGATGTGCACCACCTCGAAGTCCTTCATCAGCTTCATGAAGCACAGGTGGATCAGCTCGAAGCCGAACTTGTCGCACAGCGCATGCAGGCCATGGAACTCGATGGCCATGATGCGGAAGCGGCGCAAGGTCTCCGGAGTGGTGTCCATGATCACGCCGTACTCGGCGCCCTCGATGTCCATCTGCAGGATCAGGTCCGACTTGCCGGGCACGTATTGCCGCACCCAGCTCTCCAGCGTCATGAAGTTGCCGCCGTCGGCGGGCCCGAGGAATTTCTTGTCGAAGCGGAACAGCGGGTTCTCTTCCGCTGGCCCCTCCACCGAGTAGTCGGCCATGAAGCAGGGAATGCCGCGCCCGGCCAGGGCCGATTCGAACGAAGAACTGTTCGCCACGCCGGGCGAGAAGCACGCCGCGAGGCCTTCAAAATCGTCCGGCAGCAGATAGCCGCCGTCACCCTCGCCGCCGATGCGCATCAATCCGCGGTCGGTGGTGACCGGCTGGATCAGGTGGAAAAATTCGGACAGCCGATCAAGACGCGTGGTCGGCGAGACGTGCAACCCGCCATTCAACAACACCTGACGAACCGTATTCTGTGCGCTGGCCCACATAAACACCCCTTGTTTCACCGGATGCCATCCGGTTCAAGGGTTGATGCGACGGCGGATGGCTTCCCGCCTCCGGACACAAGCGATCCGGTCATGCATAGACCGGCGCGGCCGGCCGGAAGTTCACCGGCGGCAAGCCCGCGCGGCTTTTGACCTGCCTCAAACGCAGGGCCGGCCGGCACCCCAGACTTGAAATTGCCGGCTTGCCGCGCGAGCCCTCCAGCATGATGCCCGGCGCCACGCGGGAGCAGACCATGCAAAAACCGATCAACATCTGGCACCCGAACACGCATGTTTCGCGCGCCTGCGCACGGCGGAAGACTGGGCCGCCATCGCGGCGGCCGCGCCGCCCGGCCGCGATGCCCTGTTCGGCGGCGACAGCGCGTTCGACGCGCGCTACCGCGCGCTGCGCGACGAGATCAGCCTGGAAACGCCGGCGCCGGCCTGAGCACCGCGCCCGGGAACGGGGCGCGTGTCCCGGCAACCGAGACTTAAACCCGGAACTCCATCACCGAAGCCTGCAACTCGCCGGCCAGCTTTTGCAGTGTCTTGGCCGACTGCTTGGTCTGCTCGACGGCGCTGCTGTTCTCCTGCGCCATCTGGGCGATGCTCTCGACGTTGCGCGCGATGTCTTCGCTGGCCTGGCGCTGTTCATGCAGGGCAGTGGAGATTTCGCGGGCGGCCGAGAGGATGTCGTCGGTGCCCTTGGAGGCGGTGGCGATTGCCTCTCCGGCTTCCTGCGAGAGCGCAAGACCGGACTTGGCGCGTTCGACCGAGAGATTCATCTCGCCGAACACCTTGGCGGTGCTCCCCTGGATCTTGCCGACGATGGTGGCGATCTCGGCGTTGGAGCGCGCGGTGCGCTCGGCCAGTTCGCGCACGGCGTCGGCGACCACGGCGAAGCCGCGGCCTTCCTCGCCGGCGCGCGCCGCTTCGATCGCCGCGTTCAGGGCCAGCAGGTTGGTCTGCTCGGAGATGGTCTTGACCACCGCGGTGATGGTGGAAATTTCGCCCGAATGCTTTTGCAGCTCCTCGACCATGCCGGCGGCGCGGCCGATGCCGGCGGCGATCTCGCGCACCTCGTCGCCGGTGCGGTTGACGATCTTGCCGCCGGACTGGGAGAGCTTGGAGGCCTCGGCGGTCTTGCTGCTGGCCGATTCGGCGCTTTCGCTGATGTGGCTGACGCTCACGGTCATCTCTTCGATCGAAGCGGCCATCGAGGCGGCGGCTTCGCTTTGCTGGCTGGTGGCGGCCGCGACCTGTTCGGCGGCGGAAGCCAGTTCGCCCGACACGCCGGCCACGTCGCCGGCGTTCTCCTGGATGCCTTTCACCAGGCGCGCCAGATGGGCCTGCATGCCATGCAGGGACTGCATCAGCGCGCCCAATTCATCCTTGCGGTCCAGGGCGATGCTGTTGCGCAGGTTGCCTTGCGCGATTTGCTCCGAAATGGCAACGGCGTCCTTGAGAGGACCGACGATGGAGCGCAGGATCAGCCAGGCCACCGCGATGGTAAGCACGATCGCCAGGACGATCACGCCGGCCACCCAGCGCAAGCCGGTCTTGGCCTCGGCCATGGTTTCGTGGGCGGAGTCCTGCGCGATCTTCGATTGCATGTCGACGAAGCGCTCCAGCGCTTCGATATAGTGCGTTTGCAACGGGCGCATTTTTTCGAGCAGGAAGGCCTTCGCCTCGGCGCTCTTGCCGGCCACGATCAGATCGGTGAAGGCTTTTTCCGCCGGCAGATAGGCTTCGCGCGCGGCCATCGCGGCGTCCAGTTCGCGGCGTAGCGCCGGTGCCTGCACATGCGTCTTCAGATACTCGGCATGCCCGGCGCGTTCCTTGATCAGCTTGGCATTGGCGGCCACGTCGGCCATCAGCGCTTCGCGGTTTTCCTCGAGCAGCATGCCGCGCAACAGGCGCGCGCTTTTCAGCACGCTCCCTTCCATCTTGCCGGCCGCCACCACGTTGGGCAGGCGCCGCTCGGCGATGGTATCGATCTCGCCGATCAGGCCGGTGATCAGGCTGGCCGCGAACAGGGCGGCACCGCCGATCAGCAGGGTAACCAGGCCGAAGCCCAGGGCCAGGCGAGCGCCCACTTTGATGTTCTTCATCGCCACGCTTTCTTGATTGTTGAAACGACATTTGAATGCGCGAACCGCGCACACCATGCTATCGCCTACGAACGCGGGCGGCGCTTCTTGAGCCGAAGTCACAATGTTTGACCAGAGGTCAACGAGTTTTAACCTTTGGCGCGAGAGAGGAGGCCGGGGCGCGAAGCGCGTTGCGGACCGGGCGGGACCGATGCCGGTTGTGGCCCGCCATCCCGGCGGCGCTTTCAAGCTGCCGCCGGTATTGTTCCGGTTGCGCCAGCCGGAGCAAACCGGGCGACGCGGAACGGGTGCGGACTACGCCTTCGCGGTGGCCAGCGCCGGCATTTGCGCGGCGAGCCTGGCCAGCACCGGGGCCGCATCGACACCTTGCACCTGCCGGTGCTGCGCGGCGGCCTGGGCGGCCTTTTTCGGGTCCTGGCCGCTGGCAACCGCGTCGCGGTGCACCTGGATCATCTGCATGATCTGCTGCGCCAGTTCGGTGGAGGGCACGGGAGTGCCGTCCTTGAGTTCGTCGGCGGAGACGGTGCCGTCGCCGTTCTTGTCCAGTGCCTTGTAGAGCGCGGTGGCCTGGGCGTCGGTGCCGCCGCCGTCCTTCACTTTCTTGGCGAGTTCGTCGCGGGAGATCTTGCCGTCGCCATCCGTATCGGTGGCCTTGGCGATCTGGGCCTGGAAGTGCTGGGCAAAGGTGCCTTTGCCGCCGGCACGGAGCTTTTCGCTTTCCGAGCGCGCCTGGGTCACGGCGTTGGGTTGAGAGGCGGCAGCCGCGTCAGTGCCGGCTTTTTCCTCGGAGGCGCGCTGCGAGGAATCGCGCACGGCGCGGAACACCTGGCCGGCGGCGCCCATCAGGAGGGAAGCGATGAAAGACATGAGGTATCCAGAAAATCCAGGGGTGGGCCCGGCCGCCTGGGCGGAAGTGCGGGCATTGAGCATCGTAGCCAAAGGGGCCGGGACCCGTGGATCGATCAGGCGTGCAAATCCCCCGCATTTCGCTGGCGGTGCGAGGAAAACGCTGGTGGGTCAGCCGCCGCGCTTGCGCGCCAATACCGCGTCGAGCACCTTGGCGGCCTGGTAGACCGCCTCCAGCGCTGGGGCGGGCGTGCCGGTGAGTTGCGCCAGTTCAAGCACCGCGCCGGCGATCGCGTCGATCTCGAGCGCGCGGCCCTGTTCGGCGTCGATCGCCATCGAGGTCTTGAAGTTGCCGATGTCGCGCGCCCGCTGGATGCGCTGTTGCGGGTCCACTTTCAGGTCGATGCCGATGGCGCGGGCCACCGCGACGGTCTCCTCGATCAGGCGCACGCCGAGGGCGGCGCCCTGCGGATGGCGCATCGCTTCGCCGGAATAGGCGTTGGTGAGGGCGGTGAGCGGGTTGATGGCGACGTTGAGCAGCAGCTTGTTCCACTTCTCGGCGCGGATGTCGAGGGCGTGCACGGCGGGCCAGGCGGCGTCGCCGAGAATCTCCAGCAATGGCGCGATGCACGGCTCGCCGGCCGGAGCGGCGGCGCCAAGCACGATCGAGCTGTTGGGGGCGTTGTGGAAGGTCAGCTCGCCGGGGGCGGCGATGTTGACGCCCTTGTTGATCACGGCGCCGAACACCTGGTCGCCGGGCAGTTGCGCGAGCAGGGCGCCGCCGGGGTCCACGCTTTGCACGGCGCGGCCGGCGTACCGGCCGCCCTGGGCGTGAAACTGCCACCAGGGTACGCCGTTTTGCGGGGCAATGATGGCGGTATGCGGGCCGGTGAGGCGGCGCAGTTCGCCGGCAAGCGGCGGGAGCTGATGGGCTTTGAGGCCGAGGAACAGCAGGTCGGGCGGGGCGATGTTCGCCGCGCTGCTGGTGGCTTCGAGGCCGGTGATGCGGCGCGTGCCGCCGGGTTCGGCCAGGGTGACGCCGCGGGTGGCGAGGGCCTCGATGTGGGCTCCGCGGCCGAGGAAGGTGACTTGCACGCCGCGCTCATGCAGGCGCGCGCCGACGAAGGTGCCGACGGCGCCGCTGCCGTAGATCAGGGCGTGCATGGGTGGGTCCGCTAGTTGCGGCGGGTCGGGTGGTTCATCGACCGGCTAGTGGATTGTAACGATGGAGACGGGAGCGAGGGACATGCCATCCAGAGTCGCAGGCAAGGCGCAAAGCGCAGCAATAGCCGTCGCTATTGCGAGCATTTGCAACGCCGCCTGCGGCTTCGGTGGCATGGAAAGCACTTCCGTTTTTATCGTTACAGTCCACTAGTTTTGATACGAAGGATCGCGCCGGTCGAGGAAGCGCAGCATCGCCGGCCACTCCATCACGCCGTAGGGGCGGCGGGTTTCGGGGCGATACAGGTGGTGGGTACGGGCGACCACTTCATCCGGCGGCAGGTGCAGCTCGGTGTTGCAGGCCATCGCGTCGACCTGGGCACGGCAGGCCATCTCCAGCCAGTAGCAGGCGTTGAAGGCCTGCGGAATGTCGCTTGAGGCCACCAGCAGGCCGTGGTTGCGCAGGATCATCACTTCGGCATCGCCAAGATCGCGCACCAGGCGTTCGCGCTCGGCGAGGTCGATGGCGACGCCTTCGTAGTCGTGGTACGCCACCTGGTGAAAGCGCATCGCGGTCTGGGTCATCGGCAGCAGGCCGCACCTCAAGGCGGAGACTGCCATGCCGGCGCGCGTGTGGGTGTGGATCACGCAATGCGCGTCCTTGCGCGCGGCATGAACGGCGCTGTGGATGACGTAACCGGCCTGGTTGATGCCGTAGTCGCGGTTCGGGTTGAACAGCACTTCGCCTTCAAGGTTGATGGTGACCAGGCTGGAGGCGGTGATCTCCTCGTACATGTAGCCGTAGGGGTTGATCAGCAATTTTCCATCGCTGCCGGGCACGCGCGCGGTGATGTGGTTGTAGACCAGATCGCTCATGCCGAACAGCGGCATCAGGCGGTAGCAGGCGGCCAGATCGACGCGGGTTTGCCACTCGGCGTCGCTGACGCGGGCACGCACGTCGGTGGTCTTGAGCGGGGCGTTCATGGCGACTCTCCCAAAGTGTTGCAGAATCATACCTTGGCGTCCGCTTTCTTTCTCCCATACCTTCCTCTTTTGCCGACTATTCCCTGCATTCCCCTGAACCTTGCCCGCCCCGCGCTGGTCGAACCGCCCATGCGCCGGATTTGCCGCGGAGCCGCTTCTTGAATCTGCGCCGCCTGTGCGACGTGCTGCTGGCCTGCGCCCTGGCGCTGGGTGGCAGCAGCGGCCTGCGCGCGCAGTCGATGTCGCTGAACCTGGGCGACCTCGAAGGGCCGCAGTGGAAGGCGCAGGACGTGCGCGTGTCCCTGAACATCGGCAGCGCCTCGCAGGTGCGCATCGCGGCGCTCGACGCAATGGGCAACCATTACAGGGACCTGAGCCTCACCTGCAAGCAGCTGCTGATGGCGCGCAGCACGGTGCGCTGCAGGGAGGGCCTGCTGGAAACCCCGGAGAAACTGCCCATCGAGTTCAGCTACGACACGCTGACGCGCAGCCTGACACTATCGGTAACACCGGACGCGGCCGAGCGCTGGGACATCACCCTGGCCGGCAAGGAGTCGGTGATGAAGCTGGAGGGCGCGAACCTGGCGCGCCTGGCGCTCTGGCTGCCGGGCGACCTGAAACCGAACGCCGGCCGCGCTTACGGTACCGCGCGCATCACCCCCACCCAGGCTTCCGCCGACGTGCGCGTGGAGGACGCGGGCTTTACCGACACGCCCGGCCTGCACGCGGGCGAGAAGCTGGCCGGACGCATCACCATCGATGCGACACGCTCGCGCGACGGCGACCCGTGGCAATGGAAACTCTCGGCCAGCTGGGACAAGGGCGCGGTGTTCTGGAACCCGCTGTACCTCTCGAACGCCGGGCATACCATCGATGGCGAGGGTGAGTACCAGGGCAACATCGTCACCGCGCGGCGCGTGGTGGCCTCCTGGCCGCACCTGGGCAAGATCGTCTCCGATTTCCGGCTCAACCTGCAGACCAAGGATTTCGAAGCGGCCAGCGTGAAGGGCGACAAGCTGCAACTGGTCGCCCTGCGCGAGCTGATCCCGAAGGACTGGCTGGTCAAGCACGACCTGGAAGACCTGGTGGTGGCCGGCGTGGCCGACCTGGAACTGCGCTATGTCGGCGACGATATCGAGCGCCTGCAGTTGCGCATCGACGGCGCGGGGGTGGACGCGGCCGAGCGGCGCATCGCCCTCAGGGACCTGCATGTGCTGGTCGACTACGACCACAAGAAGCCCGGCCCCCTGCAACTGGAGGTGGCGCAGATGCGCCTGCGCGGGCTCACCACGGGAGCATTCAAGGCCGAGGGTGAATTCCGGGACGGGCGCTTGAGCATTCCCCATCTGCAGATACCGGTGCTGGACGGCTTCGTGATCTTCAACGAAATCTCGGTAGCCAGCGACCATGGTGAGGTCAGCGCGGAGCTGCGCGGGGCGTTTACGCCCCTGCCGATGGAAAAGCTCACCACCGGGCTGGACCTGCTGTCGATGGCGGGGACGATTTCGGGGGTTTTGCCGCGCATGACGTATGCGCGGTCAACACTGAAGGTGGATGGCGCGTTATTGTTCAAGGTATTCGACGGCGATGCGTCGGTCGACCAGATCCGCCTGGAGAACCCGTTCGGGCGCACCCCGAGGCTGACCGCCAACGTGCGCCTGCGCAACCTCGACCTGGAGCAGATGACCGGCGCGGTGCAGTTCGGCAACATCACCGGAAAGCTGGATGTGGACGTGACGGATTTGGAACTGGAAAACTGGCAGCCCCTCTCGTTTGACGCGCGCGTGCTCACCAGCCCGGGCGATTTCAGGAAGCGCATCAGCCAGAAGGCGGTGCAGAACATTTCCTCGATCGGCGGGGCGGGGGCGGGCGCGGCGATCCAGGCGAGCTTTTTGCGCGTGTTCTCCAGTTTCGGTTACGACAAGATCGGCCTGTCGTGCAAGCTCTCGGCCGGCATTTGCGAGCTGGGCGGCGCGGAGAACGTGAAAAGCGGCGGTTTCTACATGGTCAAGGGCGGCGGCGTGCCCTCGGTGAACGTGGTTGGTTACAATCGGCGCGTCGGCTGGCAGGAACTGCTGGCGCGCATCAAGGCAGTGATCGATGGCAACTCGAAGATGGTGATCCAATGAAGCAAACCCCCTCCCCCTGGCTGATCGGATGCGCGGCGGCGCCGCTGCTGGCCGCCGGCTGTGTCACCATCAACATCTATTTTCCGGCGGCGGCGGCCGAGAAGGTGGCCGACCGCATCATCGATGAGGTGTACGAGGCCAAACCCGGCGAGGCCCCCAAGCCCATCGCACCCATCGCCCCCGCCGCCCCTGCCGAGAAGAAATGATGAAAGGATTTTCCATGAACCGCGCTTTTACGCGCCTGATCCTTGCCCTGCTGATGCTGGCTTGCGCCGGCTTCGCGCAGGCCCAGGCCAATCTTGAGGTCAATACGCCGGCGGTCGAAGCGCTGCGCAAGTCGATCCGCGAGCGGCATCAGCAGCTCAAGGCCTTCTACGCCAGCGGCGCGGTGGGCATCACCCACGACGGCGGCGTGGCACTGCGCGACGCCACTGCGGTGCCACTGCCGGAACGCGCCGCCGCCAACAACCTGGTGGCCGCCGAGAACACCGACCGCGCCAGCCTCTACAAGGAGATCGCGCGCGCCAACGGCAAGCCGGAGTGGGAAGGTGAGATCCGCAACACCTTCGCGCAGCGCTGGATCGAGCGCGCCCAGCCGGGCTGGTATGTGCAGAATGCGCAAGGACAGTGGGTGAAAAAGTGAGGGCGCCGCGATGATCGAATCCCATACCGACCTGCCGCAAGGCAGGACGCCGGTGCTCTCGGTGGTGCCGATGCCGGCGGACGCGAACCAGCATGGCGACATTTTCGGCGGCTGGATCATGAGCCAGGTGGACATCGCTGGCGGCGTGGTGGCGGCGCGGCGGGCGCGTGGCCGGGTGGCGACGGTGGCGGTGAACGCTTTCACCTTCAAGCAGCCGGTGCTGATCGGCGACCTGGTGCTGTTTTTCGCCGAGGTGGTGCGGGTCGGGCGCACCTCGATCACGGTGGACGTGCAGGTCTATGCGCAGCGCAATCCGGCGGTGTTGGAGACGGTATTCGTCACGGAAGCGACGCTCACCTACGTGGCGACCGATACTTCACGCCGGCCGCGCGTGGTGCAGCCGATCGACGGACATCCGTCGGTGTAGTAACGAAACTGCGGACGAAACTGCGGACGAACTGCGAACGGTACCGCGGACCGCGCAGCGCAGACCAGGCAGCGCGGCAGCCTGGCTGCCGCGCAATCACCAATCTTGATGCTTAGTACAGGCCGGTCGGGTCGCCGCCGAAGTTATTGCTGCCTTCGGTGCCGCGCAGGCAGCCGGCTTCGACAAAGGCCCAGATCGGCCCGGCAACCGGCAGCAGGGCGATCAGCACCCACCAGCCGGACTTGTTGCGGTCGTGCCAGCGCTTGACCTGCAGGGCCAGCAGGGTCCAGATATAGAACACGTAGACCGGGACCATCAGCACCATGCCCACGCGCCCCAGCATGGACAGGATGCCGATGATCACCAGGCAGACCACGATGATCAGCACGGAATTGAGCCAGTAGGGCTTGCGCGAGATGCGCCCCTCGAAGGAAAACAGCAACTGCTTGAGTTCCAGCTTCACGCCCGGCTCACCGGCGTCGGCCACCGGGGCTTGCGGTGACTGGTACGGATTGACGCCTTGGCTGGTGGTCTGGTTTTCCATGTTTCATGCTCCCTGGTTAATATTTTCTTACGGGACGGCCTGCGCGGCCCGGCTGACGGCCCGGCCATGATAGCCCCGCCCCGCCGCGTACGCAATACCACGTATGAGGCCATGCGGCGCAGCCCCCTTCGAAACGCGGAAAGCACCGTCCGGCCATGCGCGCGGCGGCGCTTTGGGTGCATAATGGGAACGCCCCATGGACAAGGCCACCCAATCGCGTTTCATCCACGAAGTCGTGCCGCGGCTGACGCGGCGCTGGAACGACGGCGTCTGGATCGCCTGCATTTTCCGCGCGGTGTCCGCCAGCGAGAAGGTGCATGCGCACTACATCGCCGCCGCCTGGGCGCCCCCTTCCCCCGAGGGCCCGCCGGTGATCACCCGCCTGCCCGATGCCACCTACCTCGCCCCGCATGAAGGCGAGCGCGCCCTGCTCGGGCTGATCGAATCCCTGCCCGCCGGCAAGCGCATTTTCCTCGCCGGGCCGGAACACATCGACCCGGCGCTGGTGACCCAGGTGGTGCTGTCGGCCGACCGCAACCTGACGCCCGCCCTCAAGGAAGCGCTGGCCGCCTTCATCGGCGCCGAACAGGCGCGCAATGAACACTCGATCCGCGAGACCTATACCGACCGCGACGAGGCCTTCGAGTCCTTCAAGCGCAAACTGCTCGGCGAGTCCGGAACCCTGTAAGCCCGGTTCGCATGCGCAAGCCCCGCAGCAACCACCGCGGCCTGCCCGCCGCGCTCGCCGCCACCGACCATCTCGGCAAGCAGCTCGATCGCAAGCGCAGGCAGGAGTCGCGCGAGAAGAAGCTGCTCAAGGCCGAGCAGAGCGACCTGGATTTTTTCGCGCCGCCGCGCGCCGCGGTCGATGAGGAGGCGGCGCGGGCGGCACGGGAAGCGCAGATGGCCGAGCCGACCTCGATCCCCGGCTGGTTCGAAGCGCGCCAATGGCAGCCCTTCCCCTTTCAGCGCGAAGTGTGGGCCGCGATGGCGCAGGGTAAAAGCGGCCTGCTGCACGCGAGCACCGGCTCGGGCAAGACCTACGCCGTCTGGCTGGGCGCGCTGGCGGCGCTGCAGCCGACACTGCTGGAGGCGCCGCTGGCGGAAACCGCCCCGGTCAAGCCGCTCACCATGCTGTGGATCACGCCGATGCGCGCCCTGGCCGCCGACACGGTGCGCGCCCTGCAAGCCCCCCTGCCCTGGCTGAACCTGGAGATGCGCGTCGCCCCGCGCACCGGCGATACCGCCTCCGGTGAAAAGGCCCAGATGATGAAAACGCCGCCGGCGGCGATGGTCACCACGCCGGAGAGCCTGACCTTGTTGCTGACCCGTGCCGACGCGAAGGAGCAATTCCGCCACGTGCGCTGCGTGATCGTCGACGAGTGGCACGAGCTGATGGGCAGCAAGCGCGGGGTACAGACGCAACTGGCGCTGGCACGCCTGGCGCACTGGCATCCGCAACTGATGGTGTGGGGCCTGTCGGCCACCCTCGGCAATCTCGAAGTCGCGCGCGATGCGCTGCTCGGCGGCTATGCGAAAAACGCGGTGATGGTGCAGGGGGCGGAGGCGAAAAACATCGTCATCGATACGCTCATCCCCAAGACCATGGAGCGCTTTCCCTGGGGTGGGCACATCGGCATCAAGCTGCTGCCGCAGGTAGTCGAGGAGATCGACAAGCACAACACCACCCTCGTCTTCACCAACGTGCGCTCGCAGGCGGAAATCTGGTACCAGAACCTGCTGGAGGCGCGCCCCGACTGGGCCGGCATCATCGCCCTGCATCACGGCTCGCTGGACCGCGAGATCCGCGACTGGGTGGAACTGGGCCTGAAAGAGGGACGGCTCAAGGCAGTGGTTTCCACCTCCAGCCTGGACCTGGGCGTGGACTTCCTGCCGGTCGAACGCGTGCTGCAGATCGGCTCGCCGAAAGGCATCGCGCGCCTGCTGCAGCGCGCGGGCCGCTCCGGCCATGCGCCGGGACGCATCTCGCGCGCCACCGTGGTACCGACCAATGCACTGGAGCTGGTCGAGGCAGTGGCCTCGCGCCAGGCCGCGCTGGCGCGCCGCATCGAATCGCGCAAGCCGCCCGACAAGCCGCTGGATGTGCTGGTGCAGCACCTGGTAAGCGTGGCGCTGGGCGGCGGCTTCGTGCCGGACGATCTGTTCGCCGAGGTCAGGGGTGCCCATGCCTACCGCGACCTGTCGCGCGAGGAATTCGACTGGGCCCTGGGCTTTGTGCAGGACGGCGGGGCGCTCTCGGCTTACCCGGACTACCACCGCGTCGCTCTTGATGAGCACGGCGTGTATCGCGTGCCCTCGCAGATGATCGCGCGGCGCCACCGCATGTCGGTGGGTACCATCACGGCGGACTCGATGATGCACGTGGCCTGGCTGGCGGGCGGGCGCATCGGCAGCATCGAGGAAGGCTTCATCGCGCGCCTCAAACCCGGCGATGCCTTCACCTTCGGCGGACGCGTGCTGGAACTGATCCGCGTGCAGGACATGACGGCCTACGTCAAGAAGGCCAAGCGCAAGACCGGCGTGGTGCCGCAATGGAACGGCAGCCGCATGAGCTTTTCTTCCGAGCTGGCCGAAGGTACCCTGGAGGTGATGGGCCAGATGCACGCCGGGCATTTTGACGAGCCCGAGACCCGCGCGGTGCGCCCGCTGATCGAGCTGCAGGAGCGCTGGTCCGCCCTGCCGGGGCCGGACAATCTGGTGATCGAAACCATCGTCTCGCGCGAAGGCCACCACTTGTTCGTCTACCCCTTCGCCGGGCGCATGGTGCACATCGGCTTGGCTTCGCTGCTGGCCTGGCGCGCGGCGCGCGATCAGCCGGGTACCTTCTCGATCTCGATGAACGACTACGGTTTCGAGCTGCTTTCCTCCCAAGCTTTCGACTGGCGCGCGCTGATCAGGCAGGGCCTGTTTTCCGAAGACGAATTGCTCAAGGACGTGCTCGACAGCCTGAACGCCTCGGAACTGGCGCAGCGCCGCTTTCGCGAAATCGCGCGGGTCGCCGGGCTGGTGTTCCAGGGCTTTCCCGGCGCGCCCAAGTCGACCCGCCAGGTACAGGCTTCCTCCTCGCTGTTCTACGAAGTGTTCCGCAAGCACGATCGCGGCAACCTGCTGCTCTCGCAGGCCGAGCGCGAGGCGCTGGAACAGGAGCTGGAAATCGGTCGCCTGCGCGAGACCCTCGCCCGCATGCGCAAGCGCAAGCTCATCATCACCAAACCGGCGCGCTTCACGCCTTTCTCCTTCCCGCTGATGGTCGAACGCCTGCGCGAGGCGGTGAGTACCGAGTCGGTGGGCAGCATGGTCGAGCGCCTGCTGGGCGAACTGGAACAGGCCGCCAATGCCGAGCAGGGGCCGCAGTAAAATACGCGCCATGCAGTCGATCCAGCTTGCCGGCGAGGACATGGTGCTGTGCGGCGACCACGCCATGGTCTGGCCGGCGCGCCGCACCTTGCTTGTCGCCGATGCCCATTTCGGCAAGGCCGCCGCCTTTCGCGCGCGCGGCATGCCGGTGCCCGCCGGCACCACGGCGGACAATCTCGCCCGATTGGATGCGCTGATCGATGCCCACGAGATCGGGCGCGTGGTGTTTCTCGGCGACCTGTTCCACGCACGCGAATCGCACGCTCCCGCGACCTTGGCCGCGCTGCGCGCCTGGCGCGAGGCGCGTGCCGGCCTGGAACTGCTGCTGGTCGAAGGCAATCACGACGCCAGTGCCGGCGCCCCGCCCGCCGACCTGCGCATCGAACTGGCGGGCGAACCCCACGTCGAAGGCCCGTTCGCCTTTTGCCACCACCCCAAGCCCTTCATGAACAGCTATGTGCTGGCCGGGCATCTGCACCCTGCCTACGTGCTCTCCGGCCGGCGCGAAAGCCTGCGCTTGCCCTGCTTCTGGCTGGGCGAGCAGGTGGGCGTGCTGCCGGCTTTTGGGGACTTCACCGGCACCTTTCGCATCTCGCCCACGGTGGGCGACCGCATCTACGCGGTGGCCGATGGCCGGGTGATCGCGATGCCGCGCCACGAAGCACCGGCGTTCCAGCCCCCGCGATGGCAAAGCTGATCGACCGGCTGCTTGGTGGAATCCTCGGCGCCTTTGGCCGCGCCAGGCAGGAGGCCCGCGCCAAGACCGTGTTCGAGCCCCTGCCACCGGAAGTCGCCGCGGCGATGGACCGGATGCGCACCCACATCGCCGGCCTGCTCACCGCGCATATCCCCGGCGCCCGGCTGGTCGGCGCGCCGGCGGATTTCTCCCTGCTGCAGCAGCTGCTCGAGATGAAACTGTTCGACGCGCAGCGCAAGGAGGAAGCGCGCGCCCTTGGCATCTGCTTCGGCGATGCCTTGGCCGGCCAGGTACGCGGCCTCACCTGGCAACTGGTCACCGACGAGTGGGGCACCGACCCGACCCTGCGCTATCTCGAATACACCTTGCAGGTCAACGCGCCGGACATGCTGCTCAAGCGCATCGAGCGCGGCGAGGAGATGAACCTGCGCGAGATGGCCGATTGGCTGGAGAATTTCCTGCACGAACAGGCGCAGGAATACCGGCGCGATGCGGCGCAGGCGCGCAACGGCGGCTGACCGGCGCCCCCAGGGAAAGACTGGTTAAGCGGGCTACGCCCCCTTAGCGACCCACCACTCCAGAGCGAAGGTGATATCGCCGCATCGACAATTTAGGGTGAACAGGCCCTAGTCGATCAGCCCGCCGTCCTCGAAGAACGGATAGGGCCCGTCGAACTTGCCGATGTAGGACGTGTGGCTGAGCCAGCCTTCATCGGCCGTCCAGGCGTGCAGGCGCATCGCCGGCGGCTCCATCATGAAACATGAGGGCGCATCCGGCGAGAGGTCCAGGGTCACCTGGTGCGCGGGGCTGGGGCTGGTGGACATCAGGATGCCGCGCCACACCGCCTCGATCGGGCGGTGCAGGTGGCCGCACAGCACGGCTTTGACCTGCGGGTGATTGGCAAGCACGCATTTGAACGCGGACGCGCCTTCCAGGCCGATCTCGTCCATGTGGCCGATCAGGGTGCGGAAGGGCGGGTGGTGCATGATGATCACGGTCGGCGCTTCCTGGCGCGTGCGCAGGGTGGCGGCCAGCCAGCCGAGGCGCTTTTCACACAGCAGGCCGCCGCTGGCGCCGGGCACCACGGTGTCGAGGGCCACGATGCGGACCGGCGTGTCCTCGATGGCGTACTGGATGAATTCCTCATGCTGGCGCAGGTAGGCATATTCCGGAAACGCCGCGCGCATGTTGCCGCGCTCGTCGTGGTTGCCGGGGATCATGTACAGCGGCAGCTTCAGTTCGCCGAGGATTTCGCGCAGCAACCCGTACTCTTCCGGCTTGCCGAAGTCGGTGAGGTCGCCGGTGGCCAGCACGATGTCGGGCTGTTGCCTGAGGGACTTGATGTGGGCGATGCACTCGCGCAAATGGCGCGCGGTATCGACCACGCGGTAAGACAGCGCGCCGCGCGTCTTGATGTGCATATCGCTGATCTGCGCGATCAGGAAGGGTTTGGCGGGGGCTTTATTCATGCGTCACCTGCAAAAACGGGCCGGCTGCGTCGTACTGGCGTCAAGCCGGCGGTAGAACAATCATGGTCGCGGGGTCGATGCGCAAATGGACCACCGAACCCTGCGCGTATTCGCCGCGTTCGCTGGTGTCCACCAGCACCGGCGCCTCCTGGCCGATATCGACCAGGAGGCGCGTGCGGCTGCCGAGAAAATAGCGCGCCGTCAGGCGCCCGCTGATCGCCTGCGCGGCGTCGTCCGCCACGCGCAGGTCCTCGGGGCGCACCATCACCAGGCCGCTGGCCGGCGCGCCCGCCGGCCACGGCAGGGCGGCATTGCCGCAGCGCCACAGGCCGTCCTCCACCCTGCCCTGCAGGCGATTCACCGAACCGACGAAATCGGCGACGAAGGCATTGGCGGGCGCATGGTAGATCTGCGTGGGCGTGCCGATCTGCGCGATCTCGCCATGGTCCATCACCACGATACGGTCGCCCAGGGCCATCGCCTCGGCCTGGTCGTGGGTGACGTAGATGGCGGTGATGCCGGCGCGGCGCAGCAGGGTGTCGATATCGACGCGCAAGCTTTCACGCAGTTTGGCGTCCAGCGCGGTCAGCGGCTCATCGAGCAGCAGCACGCGCGGGGTGACGGCGATGGCGCGCGCCAGGGCGACGCGCTGGCGCTGGCCGCCGGAGAGCTGGTCGATGCGGCGCTGCGCGAATTGGGTGAGCTGGACCATCTCCAGCATCTCGGCGACGCGCGCGCCGCGCTGCGCCTCCGGCAGGTTGCGGATGCGCAGGCCGTAGCCGACGTTCTGCGCCACTGTCATATTCGGGAACAGGGCGTAGCTCTGGAACACCATGCCGACGTTGCGCTTTTCCGGCGCCAGCGCGGTCACATCGTCGGTGCCGAACAGGATGCGCCCACCGCCATCGGGGCTCTCCAGCCCGGCGATCATGCGCAGCAGGCTGGTCTTGCCGCAGCCCGAGGGCCCAAGCAGCACCAGCGTCTCGCCGGCGCGCACCTCGAGATCCACGGGGCGCAGCGCCTGCGTGCCGTTGGGGTAGGTCTTGCTGCACCGCAGGACCGAGATGCCCGTGCTGGCTTTGTCTATGCTCATGGTCAGGAAGCCCCGCCCTTGCGCTTGTCCATGCTTGTCATGTTGTTCCAATATTGCATCGCCAACAATAACGGAATGATGATAAGAAAGAAAATAATTGTGTAGGCCGAGCCGATTTCCAGGCGCATCGAAGCGTAGCTGTCGGCCAGGCCGACCGGCAGGGTCATGGTGAGGGGGGTGTGCAACATCCATGTAATGTTGAACTCGCCAACCGAAAGCGTCAGCACCATCAGCGCGCCGGCCAGCACCCCGCCCTTCACATTTGGCAACACAACTGTAAAGAAGCGCTGCGCGAAACCGGCGCCCAGGGTGGCCGCCGCCTCCTCCAGGTCGCGCAAGCCGCCGGTAAGCATCAACGCCAGCACCGGGCGCACCATGAACGGCAGGGTGAACACGACGTGACCGACCAGGATGAAGCTCCAGCTGGTACGGAACTGGGCCAGCGGTCCCCAGAACTGGATCAGGGCCAGCGCCGTCGCCAGCCCCGGCACTGCCACCGGCAGCACGATCAGCTCCTCGATCAGCCGGGTCATCCGCCCCTGGCGGCGCGCCAGCACGTAGGCGGCCGGCACGCCGATCGCGGCGGTACAGGCGACGCAGGCGATCGCGATGCCGAGCGAGAGAAAAATGGTCTTGCTGTACAGCTCCCACACCTCGAACACCCACTTCAGGGTGAGGCCGCTCTTGATGCCGACAAAGTAATTGGTCGTCACTCCCGCCGCGATCGACAGCACCATCGGCACCACCAGGAAGGCACACACCAGCAGGGTGAACACGAGCTGGGCGTAGAAGCCGGGAGAGCGCTTCATTCCATCCCTCTTCGTATCGCCGCTGTCATGCCGCTGCCGCCACGGTGTTGCCGGCCAGGCTGCGCGCCGCCGCCAGCACCACCCAGGTAACCACGCCGAGCACGATCGACAGGGCCGCGGCGATCGGAAAGTTGGCGTAGTTGGTGAATTCGCCGTAGATCACCATCGGCAGCACGGTGATGTTGGTGGCCAGGGTAAAGGCCGTGCCGAAGGCGCCCACGCTGGTGGCGAAGCAGATGGCGCCGGAAGAGATCAGGGCCGGCGTAAGCGCGGGAAGCGTGACGTCGCGCATGATCTGCCAGGGGCTGGCGCCCAGGGTGCGCGCCGCTTCGACCAGGGCATGGTCGAGCTTTTCGGCCGCCGCCATCACGGTGAGGATGACGCGCGGAATCGAGAAATAGAGGTAGCCGAGAAACAAGCCCGAGAGGCTATAGGCCAGCACCAGCTTCTCGCCGGTGAGCCATTTGGTGAGGTCGCCGATCACGCCCTGGCGGCCGCACAGCAGGATGATCAGGAAGCCCACCACGACACCGGGAAAGGCGAGCGGGAAGGTGAGCGTGGCCACCAGCAGGCTGCGGCCGGGAAAACGGTTGCGTTCGAGGAACAGGCCGGCGATGGTGGAAATCACCAGCGTTGCCAGGGTGACGATGGCGGACAGGCTCAGCGTATAGATCAGGCTGCGAAAGTAGTTCGCATTGGTGAGCACCGCCCAATAGGCGGACACACCCAGCGGCCCGCTGGCGCCCACGCCGACCAGGCGCACCATGGGCAGCAGCCAGAAGGCGAGAAAAAACGCCGCCGCCGGCGCGATCAGCGCGCCGTGCAGCAGCGTGGCGGAAGGGGCGCGGGCGCTCATGCGGCGGATGATGTCCGCCGCGCGCGCCGTGCCTGGGTACGGCTGTTTATTGCACTTCCTTCAGGTAACGCTCGGAAAAGGCTTTTTGCATCTCCGCCATCTTGGCGTAGTTGACCGGCTTGGTGCGCGCGTAGTCGGCGGCGGGCAGGAATTTGGCGGCGGCGTCCTTGCTCATCGCGCTGGCGCGCACCGGGCGCAGGTAGGCATTGGCCCACAGGGCCTGGCCTTCATCCGACAGCACGAAGTCGAGCACCTTCTTGCCCTCGGCGGCGTGCGGGCCCTTGTTGACCAGGCTCATCACGTAAGGCACGGCAACCGTGCCCTCGGCGGGAATCACGAAAGCGACGTTGGCCTTATCCTTGTACTTGGCGCGGTAGGCGTTGAAGTCGTAGTCGAGCAGGATCGGGATTTCGCCGGAGAGCACGCGGGCGTAGGAGGTCTGCTTGGGGACGATCGGTTCGTTCTTCTTCAATTCCTTGAAGTAGTTCATCGCCGGGCCGAAGTCGTCCAGAGTGCCGCCCATCGCGGTGTTCACCGCCACGGCGCCGACGTAGCCGACGAAAGCCGAGGGCGGGTCGAGATAGCCGATCATGCCCTTGTACTCGGGCTTGAGCAGGTCGCGCCAGGACTTCGGAACCGGCTTGCCGCCGAGCGCATCGACGTTGACCATGAAGCCCAGGGTGCCGGAGTGGATGGTGAACCAGTAGCCGTCCGGGTCTTTCAGGTCGGCGGGGATCTGGTCGAAGTTGGCGGGCTTGTAGGCGGTAATGACACCGTCCTTTTTCGCCTGCACGCCGAAGGTCACGCCGACGTAGGTGACGTCGGCCACCGGGTTGGCTTTTTCGGCCACCAACTGGGCCAGGGCCTGGCCGGAGTTCTTGTTGTCGAACGGTACGGTGACGCCGGTCTTGGCCTTGATCGCCTTGATCTGGCTGGCCCAGTCGGCCCACTCGGGCGGGCAGTTATAGCAAATCGCGGTCTGGGCGAACGCAGCGGCGGAAGCGGCCAGGAGGCCGACAGCCAGCACCGCGCGCAGCATGGGGGCCATGCGCATGGTTCTTCTCCTTTGTGGGAACGATCAATATCGGCGAAGCGCCTGCGGGTGTGGCGGCTCCCGCGAACTCACCGCCGTCCGGAGGGGTCTGTGCCCCGCCGGCGTTTTGCGCATTGTAGCGTCACGCGGTGGTCCGCGCGAATCGTGAAGAGAAGCCGGCACCCTGCCGGCAACCTTGCCGGCGCAGGGAACATAACCATGCAGTGTGACAAAGCCATGACTCACCGACTCCTGCTGCGCATCACGGCGGCGGTGCTACTCCATTTTGATGTTCGCCTCTTTCACCACCCTGCCCCATTTCACCAGTTCGTTCTTGTTGTATTCGGTGAGACGCTCGGGCGTGCTGGACAGCGCCGCCATGCCTTGCCTGGCGTAGCGCTCCTGCACTTCCGGCGAGGCCATCGCGGCGACCACGGCGTGGTTGAGCGCGGCGACGATTTCCTTCGGCGTTTTCGCGGGGGCGAACATGGCCAGCCAGATGGTGGTCTCGTAGCCCGGCACGCCGGACTCGGCAATCGTCGGCAGGTCGGGCAACTCCGGGGAACGCTTGAGGCTCGCAATACCCAGGGCGCGCACCTTGCCGGTTTTGATATTGGGCAGGGCGGAAGAGATATTGTCGAACATCACCTGCACATTGCCCGCGAGCAGGTCGAGCGCGGCGGGCGCGGCGCCCTTGTAGGGAACGTGCAGCATTTTCGTACCCGTTTGCGCGCAGAACAGTTCGGCGCCGAGGTGATAAGTGCTGCCGATGCCGGAGGAGGAATAGGAAAGCTTGCCCGGGTTCGCCTTGAGGTAGGCGATGAATTCGCCCACGGTCCTGGCCGGCACGGAGGGATGTACCACCAGTACGTTCTCTATCGTGCCGGTGAGTGAAATCGGCGCGAAGTCCTTGATCGGGTCGTAGGGCACCTTGGCGTTGAGCACCGGGTTGGCGGCCATGATGGAAGAAGTGCCCATCAGCAGCGTGTAGCCGTCGGGCTGCGCCTTGGCGACAATTTCCGCGCCGATGCTGCCGGTGGCGCCGACCCGGTTGTCGATCACCACCGGCTGCCTGAGCAGTTCGGAGAGCTTCTGGCCGACGATGCGCCCGATCACGTCGGTGGGGCCGCCGGCGGCGAACGGGATCACCAGGCGGATCGGCTTGTCGGGGTAGCTCTGCGCGCGCACCGGAAGCGCGTACGTACCGGCGAGCGCGAGCGCGGCGGCGAGGGCCTGGCGGCGTGATGGCGAGACGGGCAAATGCGGGTTCACGGATTGTCTCCTTGTGATGTCGCGCGGTTGCGCGCGTATCTCACGGGCACCGCGCATGTTTTTATGCGGCGCTCAGTCGAGTTTCAGGTTCGCGTCCTTGACGATCCTGGCGTAGCGCGCCGTGTCGTTGCGCACGATCGCCGCGAACTCCTCCGGCGTGCGCGTCACCGTCTCGTCCGCGCCGATCCCGGCGAGCTGGCTTTTCACGTCAAGGCCCTGCATGGCGCGCGTGAACTCGGCGTGCAGCCTGTTCACGATGGCCGGCGACGTGCCGGCGGGGGCGAAGGCGCCGTACCAGGTGGCGAGCTGGTAGCCGGGCACGCCGGCCTCCTCCACTGTCGGCACATCGGGGAAATCGGCGAGACGCCTGCTGCTGGAGACGCCGATGGCGCGCAGCTTGCCCGCGCGCACGAAGGGCGAGGCCGCGGCCACGGTGTCGAACGCGACCAGGTGCTGGCCGGCGAGCAGGTCCTGCATCGACTGGCCGCTGCCCTTGTAGGGCACGTGCACCAGGTCCACGCCGGCGAGGGTCTTGAACAGTTCGCCCGCCAGATGCGGCGTGCTGCCGTTGCCGGCCGAGGGGAAGGTGAGCTTGCCGGGGTTGGCTTTCGCGTAGGCGATCAGATCCTTCACCGACTTGACCTCGAAGCTTGGGTGCACGACCACGAAGTTGGGCACCGAGGCCGTGAGGGTGATGGGCGCGAAGTCGCGGATCACGTCGTAGCCGAGATTGCGGAACAGGCTGGGCGCGATCGCGTTGACCGAGACGTGGCCCATCATGATGGTGTAGCCGTCGGCGGGCGCTTTCGCGACCATGGCGGCGGCGACAGTGCCGGTGGCGCCGGGGCGGTTCTCGATCACCACCTGCTGGCCGAGTTGTTCGGAAAGGCGCGGGCTAAGGATGCGCGCCACCACGTCGGTGCCGCCGCCGGGCGGAAAGCCGACCACCATGCGGATCGGCTTGTTCGGATAGGCCTGCGCGGATGCGCCGCCCGCGACGAGCAGGCACAGCACGCCGAGCGCGGCCGCGAGCCGTTGCGGTTTCATCATGTCTCCTCCAGGTCCCGCGCGGAAAGGCTTCCGCGCTTGACGGCCTGTTTGCTTATGGAAATAATCCCGCGCACTTTGTCCGGACCGCGCGGCTTTGGGCCATTATAGGAAGCGCGGCCAAGTCCACAAGCCCGACCTTGAGAATTGATTGTTTCCGGAATCGAAACCCCATGCCCAATCCCGCCCCACCCCGCTTTCCACAGATCACCCTGGACGACCTCGACCCGCAGTCACGCAA
>Ga0307511_10000405_pt1 | contig 45913 bp, 50 predicted proteins | sample 13_EM_MG_FD_200266 | JGI IMG/M metagenome (GOLD analysis project Ga0307511, IMG submission 200266) | Populus trichocarpa ectomycorrhiza microbial communities from riparian zone in the Pacific Northwest, United States - 13_EM | ecosystem: Host-associated > Plants > Roots > Unclassified | place... | reverse complement strand
GCCGCCCCATTCATCTTTGTTCTTTGTCGCCCAGATAAAACAATTAAAACCCGCTCGGAAGGTCGAAACGCGGACTGCAGCTCGTACCTTCGTCAGGAACTCCATGCTCTTTCCAACCTCTCTATTCAGCACAGCGAAGAGTACCGCTTGGCTCTGTGCTTCTGCCAGTACCTAATCGATCTCCGTCTTCGAGAATTGTGCCAGGGGGGGCAAACTGCGTCGATCATAGTCGTCATCATACTCAGAGGCCCCTCAGGCTGTACCAACGGACTGCGCAGCCATTTCCTCGCTGCGGACGACTCACAAAATAACCCCTTCGCGAAATGCGTTGTCTGGCACCGCGATTACGTTTCTCGTATGGCTTGACACGTTGTTCGGGATGCTCGCTGCCAGCCCTTTCATCTCCCGCGACCATCAATGTGCCCGCTTAATATCGAAGTGCTTCCGCACGCCGCACGGAATCCAGGTGTAAGGTCCTGTCTCGCCTGCGCCTCGTGAGGCGGGAAAGGTGTAGCCCACTACTTCCTGTATAACCCGAGCATAGGGAGCGAAACTTTTCTTTCATCTTCTCTAGGCTCCGCGTCGAGACACCATCCCTACCGTATGCGCGGATTCGGTTGTTCGAAGGTGGGATCTTGTCACAGGCGCCGAGGAGCTGCCACCCCAGGCGGCTTTTCGCAAGCAAGGAGGTGACAAGCCGGCATGATGGGTTTCGAAGCTGGCACAAAGCTGGTTCACACCGCCCCCCCCCAATGCATGCATCTCTCTTTTACCCCGCCACGCTCCAATACCAAGTGCGAGCGTCATGGTGGCCGAAAATCCCCTCTTCCAGGGCTCTCTCTCGTGGAAGAAACTCCAGGCGACCGTCGTCAACGACATCTGGCCTGAGGTTCTCTTCTTCTCCCTCGTTGCGCTGAGTAAGAACCCACACCCATTCTCGAGCTCTGCTGACACTCTCCTTAGTGGTTTCTGCTGTTGGAAAGTTGACCACCACTGATCTGAGTATCTCAAACCAGCTGTTGACCGTGTTGGGTACCATATTGGGTTTGGTCATATCTTTCCGAACTTCGTCCGCCTACGAGAGGTGACCTTCCTTCCCCCGATCCCACGGGCACGCTCTAAATACCAGTCCAGGTACTCCGAGGGTCGCAGATATTGGGCCGGTGTTCTCGTGATGTGTCGCAACGCTGCGCAGATGGTATGTGGGGCGTTCACCGGTAGACCTTGCCTAACTGACCACCATTCTCACATCTGGATTTACGCTCCTAACGAACGCCCGCACGAAACCAACCCAGAGCTCTCTACGCCTGTGTTGCATGGCATCGTCGAAAAGAAATCGATGATTAACCTCGTAAGTCGTACAGTCCGTCCGCCGTGGTAGCTAGACTGACCCTGTATTAGCTCCAAGGAATTGCTGTTTCGTTGAAGGTTCGACTCCCGCCCCTCGTTACTGACTCCGCTCATTTCTCAACAGCACATGCTTCGTGCCGAACCCGGTGTTTATTATGAGGACCTGTACCCTCTTGTCTGCCTCCTTCCTCGATACGCGTACCTCACCGATGGATCGCAGCCCAGCGACCTTCTTCCAATGTGGCAAGCGTCGCTGAATGGGAAGCGTTCGGTCCGGATACCTCCCATGGTCAAGCACTCATCGACAATCCTCTCCGTCAGCGTTCCCCTGGATGAGGTTAAGGAACGGGGCTGGTACGACACATCTAGGCAAAAAACTGGGTTCGACCCAGAGAAAGTTCTGCCAACGGTGTACAGTGACGTTCGCCTGCGACCTTCCCGCAACCCGCGCCCCCACGGCTTCCTCGATTACTTCCCTATCTTCCGCCCGTTCAAGCGTCTTGGAAAACTCTTCTCTCGCAACCGTGAGAACCAAGATGGTGAAGATGAAGGTGACTCCGAACTCGACGCGGCTGAGAGGAAGAGGAAGAACAGGGAGGCAACGGACTCCAACGTCCCCCTCGAGATCCTCATGTATCTCCACGCTTACAACGCATTCTTGTTGAAGAACGGCTTCCTCCCCCCCGCCGCTGCGACTGCTCTTACCAACGCTCTCGCCGGTCTCCATGACGCAATCTCTGGCCTTGACCGTATCCGTACCACTCCGCTTCCGTTCGCTTACCAGGCACACTTGAGGATGTCTTTGTGGTAAGTCGGTCGAGATTTTGTGTCGATGCAGTGGTGACACATTGTCCCCAGGTTGTATTTGTTCTTCTTGCCCTTCCAGATCTACAAGGCGATGGAGTGGCTGACCATCCCGTAAGTTCTCTTAGTTTCGATCGCGCGTAAGATGGACCTAACGAACGTTTGCCAGAGCCACGGCCTTCGCCTCATTCTTATTGCTTGGGTTCTTGGAGATCGGACATGAGATGTATGTGTTCACGTTTACTTGACATCCTCATCGATGTTGACGATGGCCGCAGCGAAAATCCGTTCAACTATGATCTCAACGATTTGGACCTTGATGGTTTCTGCCTCATGCTTCAACGCGATCTGCACCAGATCACCGCGGTAAGTCTTTTTACTGGTCCCAAGCCGAGTTTCCTCGTTGTAACCCCGCCCCGCAGCACCCTGGTCCGCTTGTTCCCGACGGTTACGTCTTCACAGCTTCACCACTTGGAATCAGCCATTTGCCCCTGCTGATAGGAGATCTGCGGAAGAGATCATGAGTGACACGCGACATGCTTACCACGGTGACTCTTGGAAGGAGAGCGTCAGGCAGACTTTGTTGCAGAACTGGAAGATGGTCGACACCGAAACGAGGAAGCGTTGATCTGCTGTATCTCCAACGGTGTTTGGATTGCGTCAAAGTTACTTCTCGAATACTGTTGTGCCTCGTTATTCAATATCCACTGATAATCACGGTCTTTGCCAACTTACTGGGAACCGCGCTGCGTGTTCTGTTCGTCCTTGAAGCAAGCAGATGCCGTGAAAGGTTGCGAGTAAGATTCACCATTGGGTTCAGCCCTTCTACCGCTGAATCCCCAAGTCCCGCCACCTCCCATGCACCCACGCAGACAATTATGAAGGTCAGTACCGGCCGTGATCGTGACGGATTTGGCTTCCCCGGCCCGCGCGCCGGTGCTAATCCTGACTCCTATATATCCTGGGCACGCCCCGTCACACATGACGATTTACGTTGCCGAAGAGTTGGCTCACTGGAATGCCGCCCAAGGTCTAATGCCCACTATGGGCAAGTGACTTGACTATCGATGGGGCGCCATTGGTGAGCGTGACCCCCTGGGCAATCAATTCAGTGTCAAACGATGGCCTGGCTCGGACTATGCGGCATTCTCAAACTTCCGGGGTTGACAGTTTACGAAAGTCGGCGGCCTGACGAGTGAGGCTGGATGGTATTTAAAGAAGCGAACGCTGATCCTTCTTGGCCACCCCCCTCTCCCGTCCCCAGTGGTTTCGCAAAGTGATGGCGAGAGACACCATATTCTCGGGAAAGTTTACCAAAGGAAAACTCAGGGCGACTGTCATCAACGATGTATGGCCCGAATTGCTCTTCTTTACTTTGGTTGCAACGGGTGAGTGGGTTTTGGATCGTCCATGTCCTCACAATGGAGTCCTGAGTCGGACGATCGCGTGGCCCCAGTGGTTGCACTTGTGGACAAGTTCACGCATATCAAACTTGCGTTCAACAACCAGCTTTTGACCGTACTCGGTGTCGTTCTTGGTTTGGTCATATCTTTCAGGACATCTACTGCATATGAGCGGTGAGTTGACCCAGGGGTACCCGATGGCTCATAGTCACCCGCTGACGTTGACATTCGGTTGCAGGTACAGCGAGGGTCGCAGACTGTGGGGCTCGATCGGGACCCTTTGTCGAAACATCGCACAAGTAGTACGTATGCGGATCGTTGGATCACTCGAGCGATATTGAGAGCGTGTAGATTTGGAACCACGTTGCCGCCGAACGACCCAACGACGAAAAGCCAGAGCTCGCAGTCTCGTTACTGCAGGGGACGATTGAGAAGAAGTCAATGATCAATCTGGTACGTCGACATATGGTTCTTCGGATTACACGTAACAGAAACGTTGACTCTCTCCAGCTTCAAGCCGTGTCCGTGTCCGTCAAGGTACGTCCTCGTGTCTTCTACATGGAATACTATCCATGACTAAAGGTTCACAAAGCACATGCTTCGCTCCGAGGCTGGAATTTACTACGAAGACCTCTACCCTCTTATCGCCTTCCTTCCTCGTTACGCATACGCATCCGATGGGACCGATGCCAACGATCTGTTGCCCTTGTGGCAGGCGTCACACAACAAGAACGTTGCGTCATTAAATCGGGTGGAAACTCGTACCCCATCTCGTACGACCTCGATAGACGACGTGGACAAGAGGACGTGGTCCATGTCGTACCGGCCTCGAGGCCATCACGAGTTTGATCCTGAAAAGGTGCTTCCTGTCGTGTATACTGACCATCCGTTGCGCCCGTCCCGCATGGAACCGGGAATGGGCTTCTTCGATTATTTTCCCATCTTGCGACCGATAAAACGGATCCCAAAACTGTTCAAGCCAAAGAAGGTTGAGGACCACGAGGGTGAAAGGTTCATGGAATCTCCCTCCCGCGAGGGGAAGTGGTACAGGAGTCGAAAACGGAAGGAACTAGTCGACTCGAACGTACCATTGCAGATCATGTCGCACCTCAGCAGCTATAACGCTTTCCTGCTGAAGGCTGGTCTCCTCACGTCGGCAGCGGGCTCGTCGATGACAAGCTCCATCAGTGCTCTGCAGGATGCCGTCTCGGGTCTCGAACGAATCAAGGCCACGCCTCTGCCATTTGCCTACCAGGCGCACTTGCGGATGACACTATGGTACGGAATTTCATCTCTTTTGTTTGGTCACGAGAGCACCCAACTGACACTTCTGCCATAGGTTTTATCTCTTCTTCCTTCCTGTAGGTTTTCCAATTGGCCGTAATTTCAGCCCCCTCTCGCTCACACACGCGCCCCAGTTCCAAATCTTGAATACCATGCACTTCATTACCATCCCGTGAGTTTGGGTTTGTGGTGTTGGCGCCAAGGGACTGACCCAATTCCAACAGGGCGACAGCTTTTACGTCGTTCCTATTGCTTGGTTTCCTTGAAATCGGACAGGAAATGTGAGCCCATTCTTAACATAGCCGTCGGAGAAGACGAGATTGACGAATTCGTAGTGAGAACCCGTTCAACTACGATCTAAACGATTTAGGTACGTAAAATTTATCGGTCGTCTGACCCTAGTGACCCCGATGGTTGCAGATCTCGACGGCTTTTGCCTTGCCCTCCAACGTGAACTCCACGAGATCACAGCTGTGCGTAGTGCGCGTGTCGTCGAGGTTTATTCCTGACATTTTCCTACAGCACCCCGGTTTCGCACCATCCGAGTTCTGTTACAGCAGCTGGAATCAGCCGTTTGCACCCAGTGATCGACGGACTGCTGAGGACATGATTCGTGACGAAAAGAACGAATATCACGACAAAGAGACGGGATTGGACAAGCTCAGGAAGACTTTATTACACAGCTGGCGCCAAGTCGACGAGGATACCAGGGCCTGACCTGATTAACCGAAGAGGGGTTAACAATGATCAGCACACGTGCTACGACCTTATCTGTGTATCATCGCAAAAAAAAAAAAAAAAAAAACATACACGCCCGGCGGACGAAAGGATTAGGATTTTCCATGTAGTACCACTTTGTAACACAAATAAATTGGGGCCGAGGCATGGGCCTGGCCAGATCCGCTGTTCTGCCTCGAGCTTGCCCTTTGTGGTCGATTTAGCAGATACGCGTGTTAGACCATGAGGCCAGTTTCGCATCCACATTCCAGCCGTCGTCACTCAGCCTATTTTTCCTCCAAAGCCCTGCCAACAGGCTAGGGCTTCTGCATGCCGTACTCCCACTCCCTTTTATCCCCCCCTTTGCTCTCTCTCTACCTCGTCTGTCAGTGGTTCGGGCCCGTTTCGCGCTATTAGTTCCGTTATCTCCTGGGTTTATGACCTGTCCATCTCCCTGCATCGCGTATGGCAGCTCTCACCGACATAATCGATATCCAACCGACTACCCCGAATCCCGATTTCGAACCTGAGGAACAATGGAAGGCCAACCTCAGACAACGCATCGAGGGCACTCTCAAGCCCGCAGCAGAGAAGCTCAAGCGAGAGCTGACCGAGAGACTCAAAGATCTCTCACCGCCCGAGGAATCCAAAGCCAAAACCGACTATGACAACGCTATGGCCGAACTACGTCGCACTGCGAACGAGCAGTATCGTCAGATTCTGGAACGCGAACGTCAAGAACGACGGTGGGCCGCTGGGGAGAAGGTTGATGAGAAGTGGTCTGAGATCTTGATGAAGGAACAGCAGGCGCTCTTGGACATGTACAAGAAGAGTGCTGGACCGAAGCCCAACCAACCTGAGGTCACTCGAGACGAAGAGGACAACCAGCCCCCACCGACAGCCAAGGTGCCCGATCGGGCGTCCCTCCCCCCAGAGTCCATCGTCAAAGACCGTACGTAACGCTATCTAAGGCTCCACCTGCTTTATCTCATCCCACCACCATCCTAGGGATGCGGAGGCCGTCGAACATCCTCACAGAATCCATCCCCGAAGATCCCTCACTTGCACGACCCCCCGTCGAGGAACGGGAGCCACGGCCGTATTCCAGCACCGGGAGTTGGTCACGGCGGAGTAACGGTCGTGATCGGTCAGCCAGCTTTGGATCCCCTCCTCGGCCTACCCCAGAGATATGGAAACCGTCTTCAACAGAAAGCGCTTCTTCCCGTACTCTTGCTCATGCTACTGGAGGAATGACGAAAACTCGGCGAGATAGTAGTGCTAGCATCGGGGCCACTTCATCGGTTCCCGCCACCATCCCAGAAGACGCTTCTCTCGGCACAGACAAGGACCGGGACGACGAGAAACTATGGAGTGGTATATATCGATCTCGACAGAAGGCTCGCAAAGGATCTGCTAGCATGGATGACCGTGCCAGCGTTGCGCAAGTCTTGCCTGACTTCAAGCGGGACGATACTGCTATCACCACCTCCCCTCTAACTCCTGATTCTCCATACGGTATCGCTCGTCATCCTTCATATACGATATCCTCCGGTCGCCCGATCGTGAACCCTAGGCGCTCGTTCACAGACGAGTCGCGTCAGCCTTCTCGATGGTATCCCCCGCCTCAAACCTCCGACCCTCGACCCATCATGTCCAAATCACCATTCCGAACCGACGACGATGGAGGCTTCCCCTTCCAACCCTCAAGCCCTGGTTCTGGTCCCTGGAATCCCAGGTCTTCCCTCGAGGAACCCGCTCCTATATACCCTACCTCCTCCCCCCAGGACGAATTCCGTCCTTGGAAAGTGTCCCCATCCAAGGCAGGTTCCATTCGGTCACGTTCATCCATCAACTCTCTCCGGTACCGCCCCCCAATCACCCACCCACCTCCGAAACGCTACGTCGATGACGAAGAGTCCATATCAGATACTGAGGACGATTCCGAAGAGGACTGGAAGCAGAAGCTCGAAGCCGAATTTTCCCGGCGAGAGAGCAACGCGAAGCAGATGGAGGAAGAGGTCAAGAGGCGGAGAGAGGAAGCTCGCAGGAAGGAAGCTGAATTGAGGGACAAGGAGGCGGAACTGAAACGTAGAGAAGAAGAGGCTAGGGACCTGACTCGACGGAAGGACGAAGAACTCCGGCAGAAGGAGGAAGATTTGATGCGGAAGGAGGAGGAAGCTCAGCGGAAGGAGGAGGAGGTCCTTGCAAAGGAGGAGGAGGTCAGGCAGAAGGAGGAGGAAGCAAGGCGGCTGACTGAAGATGCGGAGAAACGGGAGGAGGACGCGAGGTTGATGGAGGAAGAGGCACGCAAGAAGGAGGAGGATGCGAGGCAGAGGGAGCTGGAAGCCAAGAAACGTGTGGGTGATGCTAAGAAGAAGGAAGAGGAAGCCCGACGAAAGGAGGAAGCGGCTCGTGCTCGCGAGGAAGACGCAAAGAGGAAGGTGGAGGACGCTCGCAAGAGGGAGGTAGAACTCAGGAAGAAGGAGAGGGAGGCCAAACGACTAGAGGAAGACGCTAGGCGGAAGGAGGAGGAAGCGAGGCAGATAGAGGAGGAGGCTCGTAAGAGGGAGGAAGAGCTCGAGAGGAAGGAGGACGAGATGAGGCAGTTGTCTGAGCTCGTCGAGCAGAAGGAGGAAGATGCCAGGCGAAAGGAGGAGGATGCCGGGAGGAAGGAGGAGGAGGCTCGGCGCAAGGAGGACGATATCCGCAAACGCGAACGCGAAATCCGCAGGAAGGAAGACACCCTGAAACGCCGCGAGAAGGACCTCCAAGATCGCGAGGCTACGCTCCAGACCCGCGAGCAACAAGAGGATGAGGACCGTCGCATTAAACAAGAGGCTGCCGACTCTGAAGCTATTCTCCAGATCACCACGAAGGAGGAGGAAATCAAGCTGAAGGAAGAAGAGCTCGAGAAGCGGGAAGCCGATTTGGAGAGGCGAGCAGCAGAGATGGAGGCGAAGGAGGTGGAACGTCTCCAACAAGAGGCAGCCGACCGTCTAACCCGTGAGGAGGAGCTGCAAGCCAAGGAGGATGAGGAGAGGCTAGCGAAGGAGGAGGAGCGTGCTCGGGCGGAAGCTGAAAGGCTTGCCAAAGAGGAAGAACGCGTCGCTCAAGACGAAGCCGACCGTTTGGCCAAGCCCGATGCTCAACGGCTAGCGAAGGAAGAGGCCGAACGCCAGAGGAGGGAGCAGCGACGTCTGGAGAGGGAAGCGGATGACAGAAGGAGAGAAGACAACGTCAGGCTGGAACAGGAACGAGAGGAAGCCAAGCGGAAGGAGCGCGAAGAAAAGCGGAAGGAGGCTGAGCGGAAGCAGAACGAGCGCAAGAGGCGAGAGGAGGAGGCCGAGCAGAGGAGGAGGGAGGATGAGAAGCTGAGGGCCGAACAAACCGAGGCGGATCGCCTGGAGGCCCTCAGGTTGGATGAGGAATGGCGGCAGGAGGATCTCCGTGCTAGACGCGAAGAGGCTCGTCGAGTCGACATCCGCAACGCTGAGGCCAAGCTCAAGGAGGTCCAGCGTAAAGACGAGGCGAGGCGAGGCGACTCTGGGACATCCGAAGCGCGCTTCATGGAGGAGCAACGGAAAATCGAAGCGCAGCGACAACGACGGAAAGTACCCGATGATTCCCGTCGTCGAACAGAATCCACTGCGTCCTACATGTCCACATCGTCCACGATGCCTTCTCTATCCGAGTCACCCACGAAGACCAACGCGGGTTGGGCTTCTGCTTCAAGCCAATGGACTTCCTCTACCTCGTCTACTCGCCCCACTTCCACGTCTACCTCTCAAGGACCCATCCCTGTTCGGACTCCGACGATGTCTACTTCTGCTGGCCGTTCGTCGGTCAATGGCGCTTCGACCTCTGGCACTTCTCCCTACCAAACCACGTCGATCTCTCCGGGAGAATGGGAGAAACGGCAACAAGAGCACGCCAGGAAGCAGCAGGAGCAGTTCCGTCGTGAACAAGAACGCAAAGAACGGGAGCGTCAGGCCAGGACCTCAAAGACATTGAGCGAGAAGGAGATCGTCGCGCTGTTTGCCGAGCACGATCGACAATGGACAAGGCTCAAGACGCTTGACGACCTCAGTTGGGATAGTTTCCCCTGGCCGATGTTCAAGAAGCCGACGGAACCGGAGGAACTGACGGGGGTTGCTATTGGTGCCTACGTTCTCTCTCCCCATCACCCGACCGACAAGTTGAAAGCGGCGAGGGACCGGGTAAAGGACCACATCAAGAGGTGGCATCCTGATCGTTTCGAGACGAAGCTGCTGCGCAAAGTACGTGAAGAGGAGAAGGAGAAGGTACGAGAGGGGGCAGGGTTGGTCGCTCGGAACCTGAATGAGATGTTGACCCGCTCAAACATCCTGGACGCGTTTTCTTGACCGGGGTATGTGTTCAATTGTCTGATCCTTGTTTTTCGGTTTCGATAACTGACGGTCGTTTTAGGCCTCGGGCTTGCTCGGATTGTGTATTATGATAACCTGTACTTAAGCAGCATTGGGACCGCACTCGCACATGCACGCATGCATCAACAACCATGTAGGACCATCTTTTGCATTTAACACATAGTCTCAGCATTTGTATATCGTATGTCGAGGAAGAAGTTTGGTAGTATATGACGAAATGTGTATTCTATCTCTATTCGGGACTGGCGCCGACGTTTCTCTGTATGGGGTTGAACTTTTGATGAGATCAAACACGCGTTCACCTCGTGTTCGCGTCGTCATAAGGTCGCTTCAAACGAGGAGGCGAGGATCCGCCGGTTACGGAGAGAGAGAGGACCGAAAGCGTGAAATTTGAGCCAACTGTCGTCCGTCGGCCCGTTTAAAATTTCTGGTGTGGGGAAGGGTTTCAGGGTGAAAACCCTGGTCGAGCTTTGCCAATTGTTGCTTCCCGGCGGCCAAAACTCGGGGATTTGGGTTTGGTTGGGCTGGCGACGGGACGGCAGATTGGCGGACAAAGGCTTAAAGGGAATTCCGGGGGTTACAACTTGCACTGAGCAGTTTTCTCGGCCTGGCCTTCTCCCGTCCGCACGAGGCCAGAATTGAACATGCCATAATATGAGAATCGTCATCTTGCTCTTGATCTCTGTCCTCCACTCCCTCTCTCGTCATCCACCCTCCCTTCCCGCCACTATCCCTTTCCTCCTCCCCTTCCTCCATCCACCTCGACTCTCACGATGGTCGACACACAACGTTTCGCTATCTGGCACCCACCGGGCATGCCCACAGATGTAAAAAAACCAGCGCCAGTCCCCATTATTCCCGAACCGCCACAGGTTCTCAACAAGAACATTGAAAATTTGGTCAAGGACCTCAAGTGGAACGACGGCTTCGGCCCCGCTAAATCTAGCCCAGTTCCCACATCCAGACCGCGCGTCCAGTCCGTCTCGTACGCCCGCCCAACCGTGGCACCACAGCAGATTCACCTGACGACACACCTGGGCAAGACGGAAGAAGATGATAGCGAGTCCACCTCCTCTGAGGAAGAGGTCGTCAAGATTTCCCCAGCGATGATCCGCAAATTTTCCAGCTCGAGTCCTCCGAAGCCAATTCTCAGCGCAACCCCCGTGAGCAGCAACCTGTCCAACTCCCGCCCGAAACCGGCAGAAAGGGTTTCATTCGCGCCCCCCAAGGTAGCTTGATTCGTGTTCAAAAACCTCCGAGTTGTTCTAAGCGACCGTTTCCAGGGCACACCCAAGGAGAACGAGAACAATCTGTCACAAACACGGACCAAGTCAACCGAAAGACCGACAACCCAGGGTCCGAAGGTAGTCCCTCGATTCCGTATCCCCGTCGGACCGGTTGCTAATATTGACCTAGGTGATCGCGAAGCAGCCAAACCCGGAGCAACCCAAGTTGGCCTCTGGCCCCAAGAAACCCGTGAGCGCGACGGAGGCCATAAAGGACCACACACCTGAACCAGTGCGTAGATCATTGCTCCAGAGGCAAATTTACTCGTACTGAGTCACCCAAATTAGAAGCCGCTGATGAGGAGCCCGCCCCCGATCGAATCGAGGAGGATCACGCCGCCTGACCCAGTAAGCCCAGATTTAAAGTTCCCGGTGAAAGGATGAGCCTCAGCTTTTTCGCAGAAGATGGCCACCCAGCGGAAACAAGAAATTCCGAAACCAATTCCTGGTCCACCCCCGATGCTAGCTTCTTCGCAGCTCGGTCGTCAACCGCTCGGACCTGTCCACGATCAAGGATTCGTCACTCACAACGGATTCACTTCTCTCGAGGCCTTCCTCGCCCAGCTCCAGGACGAGGCTTTCGACACCATGAAGCTGTCCATGATGGAAGCCTCCATTCGTCAATTCCATCTGATCGCTGCCAATGCCGACGTCCAACTCACTCGGAAGCTCTGCTCAATCAGAACTGCGAACTTCGGGGAGAAGAGGCAAGCCTTGATCGAAGAACACAAGCAATTCATGGAAGCTCAGGCCAGCTCGTTATTAACGGATATGAATGCACTACACGATCAATTGAAGGAGCAGCAGACCATGTCCGCTCGGGGTTTGTTTGATATCCCCGTCGATGAAGACGGCTGGGAACGACCAGTTCCACCTTCGACCGTGCCGTGGAAAACTACATCTCCTCCAATTCAGCCCAAGTCTTCCGACTCTTGGAAGCCCGTGCCCTCGCCTCTAAAGACTGTGGAAGTTCCGAAACCCCAAGCTCCTCCTCCGAAGCCCAAGCCGGATCCTGAATTCGCCATGCCATCGTTCTGGAAGCCTTCCTGGGACTCCGACCTCACCGAGCCCTCGACGCCCCAAGTTCCACCAATTTCCCGATTCGTCACAGTCGAAGATATTCCCGATGAGGAAGATGTCCCTGAGCCTGCCGCTCCTGCCCCTGTCCCGAGAAACGCGAAACCGGCCCCAGTTCCTGCCCAGCAACCCGTACCCGTGAAACCCCAGATTCCCAGTGTCGCCGACGAACCTACTCCGGTTTGGGGTCAGCCGTGGAGGAAAGGTTAGTTTCATTTCTTGCTGACCGATAGCTCTCGACTCACCATGTTGCAACAGGAAAGCCAGTCATTTCTAATACTTCGTCAAATCAGGCGACGAAACCCGTTCTCACCTCTCCCCCGCTGCCCCCCGTCATCGAAAAAGTACCCACGCCTCCACCAGTCGTCGCCCCTGCTCCCGACCCTGCCCCCGTACCCGCTCCAGCTCCCTCACCAACGCAGACCAAGCCCAAGACAGCTAAACAGCTCCGGGCGGAGAGAGCGCGTAAAGGCAAAAACAAGGCAGCAGCAACAAAGGAGGATGTGGTAGAGGAACAGGAGGAAGTTTCGACTCCTCCACCTCAACAATCTCAACCCCAACCTCCGGCCCCTCGGAAAACTGGAATTGACGCGGCTATCGACAACATGGTGACTACTGGCAACTTCCAATCGGCTCTCGACCAAATCAACTGGGCATGGAAGTGAAATGATGCGCGTTTCACTCGGTGAAGGTGTGATCCCCGAGGATCTCATCCTTCACCGTTACCTTCACCTTTCACACCTTCGAGCATAGACGAAGGCGTGCGAAGGACGGCGGGGCAGAGAGCGGCAGCGGGCTCCTGTCGGTAATCTCTTTGCGTGCGTACTTTTTCTTGACTTATTCCACTTCCTATTTCTTTTGTCCTGGGTTTTGCGTTTGTGCGGTATGGTGACTGTGTGGAGGATGTGAGAGGACGAAGGATGCATGCCCCCAATTCCATATCATCATCTGTACAGTATTCATATTCTTGTCATTATTTCTCGCCGTGTTGTCGACGCTTTTTTGGTTCTCGTTTTCTCCTTCCTGCTTGCCGATTGCTTTCCCTTACCCATACTACCTTACAATTCTTCTATCTCTTCCCCTGGCTTTAGAGTTGGGCTGTCGACTGCGGTGTCGAGGACAAACGGCCCGGGTTCTGCGAATTTCCTCCTTCTCTTTTCCCCATATTTACTTCGTATTTTACTTGTATGACTTCATTCCCCGTTCTATGCTACACCCCCCCCCCCTTTCCCCTAAACCTACGTCGACACCCCTCCTCGTGCTCTGTTCGAGTTCGGTCCTATATCCTGTTCTTGTATGATCTCCCTCCCAGTTGAGCTAATCCGTGCTTTCGTTCTCTTCGGCTTTCCATTTCTCCGGTTTGCATCTGTCATACCAATACTCAATGATCATTTGGCCTTGTACATCGAACACCGCTCGTCGTCTCATCGACATCTATCATCCCTAGCCCCATCACATTACCTGTGCTCTACGTCTGTGTTTCTTGACTTTTGTTTTGCGTGCGCGCGCACCTAAACGTCAAGTTGGATATAACTGGGGTTCCTTGTTGAGCTTTTTGGATTATACATCCGAGTGCCTGGGCTGTCAAGACTGTGCAACCCGTGGCACCCGCATCAAAGTTCAGATATTAATCTTCGCCGTCGAGCTGCTAGTCTATCTAGGTCAGGTCGGGCCCGGTAGCGGGCCTCTTCCCATGACCAAAATCCATCGGCGTTGACATAATATGGTGAACTTAGCTTATGAATACCGCAATGTAGAGTAACTTATCGATACCAGGAACAGGCACGTATCCGTATTCACACCCCCCTCGAAGGAGGTCTAGGCCACGAGCGCCCGTCGTGTTCTCGATATTCGACACCCAGTACTTAGGACTGCGGATTGAGATGGTGGGCGGCTACCGTCCGTAAAACTGGGAATGCGCGCCCCCGTTGTTCCAAAAGGGTTCCAGTATCTGAGGAACATCACGGCCACCTGGTGGGATTCAGGTACATAAGTAGATGGTGTCGCGATTCTTCCCGATTCCTGCGATCTGGAAGCTTTGGCCGTTTTCCAGCGGAGCCTGAGTGGTGATTCCAGAAGTGGGAGTTCGGGAGCGATATCGATGGGCCGATGCGACTATCGGTCCACTTAAAAGTCCCCGTCCATCGTTCTAGACTCGTGCACGTACACGGCGTAGTCTCATGGATACTACCAGTCATGCCCAGTGTTTCTATTCAATCTTCATCGCGGTCTTTTCTCTAGCGGCGGCGGACGACGTTCAACTAGCGATATGAAGGCCGTCGTTATACAGTATGTACAGTTAGCGTAGCCGCTACGTTGAGATGGCCTAGCGCGTTATTCGTTCAGTGGTGTAGTTCGGCATCCTGTTTCTGATGAATGCATACATGCCGTACGTGCTGAAATTTGAAACTTTACTCATTATCTTTTGGGGACTGAATGGACGGATTTGGATGGGATATCGCAAGTTCCCGAGCGCCGCGCTTTCCTCACTCGTGTGTTCCACGAGTGCATAGATACAAAAGATTAGAGATCTCGATGACGTCGATGGGAGCGGTCATGCGGGTGCGATTAGATAATGCAAGTAAGGAGCCAGCGATATCAGGTTTTTTCATAGATCTTGTCCTCGTCTTCACAGGGCGAGGTCTTATCAGAGGTTTCAGAAAAACGGTGTCTTTTATCGTGTAAACAACTTTCGGGGGGTATTGTAAGCTAGCAAGCCCTCTACCGACATCAACGCTCAGAGCTCAATGAGGAGGGGGGCGTGCGGCAAAACTGAAAATGTGACCAAAGTGCAAGGAGCGGAAGAATGATCGGTGATCGAAAGGAAAGAAAAAACATTTTTGGGATCGAAGCACGGAAAGGAACGAGGAATTGGTTCGACAGGTCAATCAAGCGACAGGTATTTACGAGTCGGGTTAGACGTCAGTCGGGATGGGGAGATTGAAGGGGATGGATTCGGTGGGGAAGGCGAGACCAGAGGGGGAACCCTTAAAGCCGAGGAGGGAGATGGGGAAGACGGTGAAATCCCCGCCACCAAGGACGTCTGAAATCACTTTGGAGAGCGGTTCGGCGAGCTGGGAGACGATGGAACTGGAGTCGAATCCGCCAGCAACTTTGTCATCGGATGGAGTCAAACCGAGACCGATGGAGAGGGGGGGCTGTCCGATAACGACGGTTACGTCCACGTCGCCAACGAGATCGTTGAGAACGGTATGAATGACCTCGATAATGGTGGACTCGTCGCCGTCCAAGCCGATGGTAACGTCGACGTTGATAGGACCAACCCCAATGAGGCTGCTGAGATCGACACTGGCAAAGATGTCGACGAGATCTCTGCCTCCCTGAGAGGGGGGTTCGGACTGCCTTATGGCTGTAGATTGCGAGTTAGTGGGTCGAAGACAGGGAGATTGAGAGAGGTGGTGACTAACGGAGGACGGCCGCGTTTACACCGGCGAAGAGAGATGAAGCAGCGATCGCAAAGAGCGTGAGAGAAGAGAATGACAGCATTGTGAGTGAGTGTGAGAGAGAGGCTAGTAGACAGGGAAAGCTTGAGACTCGAGAGCTGAAGCTGAGGAGAGAGAGCAGCAGACATCCAGGTATTTATACGATTCGAGACCTGGACGCCGCGCGCGGGCGCGGGCCTAGCTCCAGCGCAACAAGGGCAAGAAGTCGAGAACAGAAATCGCCACAAGCCCTCCAGACCAAACCGCAGAACCTCTTGCCAGAGGGAGTGGGAAGGGATTCGAGCGACCCAAGGAGGAGATTCCCACGATTGCTACGTCGGGAAAGAAGCATCAGAGATAAGATCGCGTAAGTTGGTTTCTACTTTCCACACCTTCCGAGAAAAGAAGAAGGGCGTTGGGCGTTTCATCGAAAGAAGTTGATTGCGAATCTCCGTCGGAAGCAGGGACAATACATTGGAACGACCTTGGAGTCGGCGGCTCATCGACATTCCTAGGTTCTGACGAGGTGATGAGCTGGGGGTCTAATCATCCCAGATCGAGAATTGGCTTGCAGAATCGGGACTGGAGTGAAACAGGAATCTCCGGTTCCTCCGATTCAACATCCACGGACCATGTCAGTGACGACGCCGACAGGTGAGCATCGTCCATGCTGGTCCAAGCTCTTGTTGCGGTTGTAGGCACTCACTCGCAGCGATCAACAAAAGACGCTATCGGTCGTACGGACAATAATCACCGGGCGAGCGTCACATGTAGCGCATGGAGGTTCTGATGGAAAGCGAGAGACGAGGGTGGGAAAGGCGGGAGGAGAACAATTGGAAGGATGGAACCTATTGTGTTCTGTGATCATTGGACTTGGCCACTTACCTCTAATCGGACCCGAACGGCCGAGCGTGCCGAGGTTAGACATTCACTTTTGTGTTGGCTGGCATGATGGCGATTTGCTTCTAGCCGTTGTTATCACCCGCGAGGGTCTTAAGAGTCGACCGAGACGGTGAGCACCAGAGTCTATCTCTCATTCTCCCCATCACACACGACGACCATGGTACACCCAGTCGTTACCTTCCCCCAGCCCCCTCCCACCTCGAACACGCTCACATCTCATCAGCGACAACAACTACTGAGGAGCACACGCAAATTGACAAAACTCCTCGGCAGCGCACCTTATCTCGTCGACTATAGCGGCCCTTCCCCAGGTATGTACTGTCCAGCATTTGTGTGCGATTATCTCAAGCGAACCGACTTTTTGCAGCCGTTTACCTCGATCTCTCGAACGAGTTGGCTTCGAGGTCCCCTTCCCTCCCCCGCGGTTCCCATGACATTCCACGCCCTCCCTCCCCAGCTTCATCTATTTCCTCTGCATCCACCGCCTCTGGAACCCACCACAAAATGGGCTTTCAATCACGCTCCGAGAACCATAGCCCGCAAGATGCATCAGGTTCCCCTTTCTCCAAGAAGCGACCCCCAATGCTGCGCCTCGCTTCCCCAGACGACGAGTTTTCGCAATCTATCTGGGCTAGAACAAAACTGGATGCCATTCCTGGGTCTCCCCCAGTCGCGGGGAATACCGACTCCTCGACCGATCATTTGTTGGCCCCAACAACCCCACCGGTTTCTCCGGGTTCATCGTTATCTCGCTCGTTCACCCTCCCAGTTCCACGCAGGAGAACAATTCCTTCGCTCTTCACCGATACCTCCGAGCCAACCTTCAAGGTCACTTCGGAAGCAGCCACCCGTCGTTTGAAGATGGAACGGATACGAAAACGTTTGGGCGAATGTGTGCCCGTTGAGGCCGTTTTCCCTCACGAGTCTCTCGATGACGAAGACGAGGACGGGGATTACATGGGGAAACCTATACCCGTCAACGTCAACGTCCGCCCTAGGTGGAAATCTTCTTCCGCTGTTTTGGCGTTTGATGTCATTTATGAGTGCCCGGACGAGCACGGGGATGAGGGCCTGGCAAATGGCTTGAGCTTGGCCACCAGAACTCCCAAGGCTCCGAAATCTGCGAGCCTCGGGAGATCAAACACCACTTTCCCCAGACAGTGGGGAAAACTCGTCAAGAAGGCGAGAAGGGAGTCGTGTCTCTGAGGTGGGAAACATCGCCCTTGTCTCTTCTTGCCCTGTTCTCTCCCATTCCGTGCTGCTGCTTCTGCTGCTGTTTATTTTCCCCCTTCGTTTAACCGAGGACTTCTCGACGAATCTCCCTCCCATTTGAACATTTTTCGCCGCCCCCCCTCTTGCTTGGATAAGACTTTAAGTTTGTTGTATAATACTCGCGCGAGGTACGCCTCCATCGCTGTAATGACTACCCCCATCACCCTCCCCCTATCCACATTTAACCCCAATCCCATTCGCCGTTTGCCCCCCATCACTTCTTCGATTCACGTGAGATGGACTTCGTCCGACGCTTTGTGCATGTAACAGTACACCCCGCCTTCCCTGCCATCACATTACCGGTACTACCTACGAGAAAGTTAATTGGATTGGACAGTTTATCCTGGCCGACAAACGTGGTCGATTCGAATTCTTCCATCATGAATCTTCCAGCAATCATGATAAACTCCTCGAATACCAGCATCCTTGTAGGAACACCACATGCCAGGTGATGGGGGGCCGGCGAGCCTCCTCGCGCGGTAGGTAGAACTGCCCGTATGATCATCTTCCCTGCCATGGAAACTCGTCAGTGTGGGTGTTCAATGTCGTCAGCGCTCAGCCCCATCATCATAACATGACGCTTCACTTTGACGTTCCCGCATCTTACGTCTTGCTCCCTTTGTCTTCGTCTGAGCTCTAGGGCATCTTTCCATCAGCACACCGGTTGCGAGCCTTCCTGGTGTGGATCTTGGGTGTATGTTTTGGGAGTCCGCGGAGTAACTGACCGGACTCTCAAGAAGGGAATGGAAGAACCACAGAGGGCGACTTCTCCAGACTTTGTGGAGGTCCTCCATGGAGGATGGGATTACTCGCCAGATACTGCGTTCAAGGCTATTCCAGTAGTGGGTTAGCGTGCCTGGGGAGACGGTGTTAGGCGTGTCCCCCGCCGGATCTCGAAAAGTTCGCGGTCGCCATCCTGGCTACACATTCCCTCACCATGGAGCCGCTTTCGTTGTTGCGATGTTGCGTCGTCGTCCCCCCCCCTGGCGCTTCCAACTTTCAACTAACGGACCTCAGAGGAAATCTTCCATTACGGATGCGCACGACGTAAACCCCGCGTTCAGCTCTTTGTTGGGATCTTGCCCTCAGTTCCCCCGTGTTGGTGATACTCTTCCGGTTACTGGGTCTCCCACTTCCGGGAGCGACTCGAGAACCCTTTTTATATGCCGGCAGGGGCCCAAACAAAATTTTACTCCCCGGAAGGCGACAACTGGAATCGGACTCGGTTCGAGGTCTTTAGGTCAATGTGTTTCTCACGAATGATCAAAGTGATTTTTATCATGTTGACTCGCAATCCTCGGGCCTTTGGTCTCAATGACCGCGACCGAAATGAGGGTTCTGGACGGACGAAGCGTATATCGCCACAGGGTGTGTATATGTTGTTGCCGTTATCGACTATCGCTCACCCCGAAAGTCGGAGTTTCTTGTGCTCGTGGACCCACTCGAACGTGGGCGTCTTAATCTGCTCCACTGCTTGGCGGTACCGACGACCGCCGTACCCTAGGGCCTGACCTTCCGGGACGCCGAGGTCGGAATCACATCCCGATGTTGTCTGCGTGAAATGCATGGAAGCTTGGGTAGCGCAGAACCCCAAGTTTGGCGCTGGCTGTATTAAGCGGCCCCCCCCCCATTGTCATCCTGCTTCCAGGCAGGGTTGGTCGGCGTGTTTACCATTTCCAGGCTCGCAAAAAAAAATAAAAAAAATAAAAACTGTAACAGAAGAACCTCCAAATAAATAAAAACCCAGTCTTCTAGGTCCCGTCTTTGAACGTCGAAGTATTCATGTGGCAGCGGCTTCTCCGAGGACGACGAGAAGAGAATGACTCGAGTGCATTGGCTGAGAACCAAACTTGCTTGATTTCGGTCGCGGCCGTCTGCGCGAGGACCGTCCGTTTGGATGAACCTTTGATTTTACGTCAAATCCCATATGGAGGAACGTGAGTACATATCTCGGTTGAATGACTGGAGTTGGTACGTCTATTCACCGTACCTCACAAGACCGATAAAACTTACTGAATAGACAGAAGGGTTTCGTTGGGGTCTTGAAAGGATCTGAACCCCCTTCTGTGACACCCCGGCGCTGGGCCATCCACCTGCCTAGTACCTCCCGACCCAGTCCATTCTAACCCAACTAGTTTCCCCACTCTACTATGACGTTGTATTATTCCGGCGCCACGACTGTTGCCAGTGTCGCAATCGCGACACTCACCGAGATTGGCGTCACAGCGTGTTTCGTCGGTGGGATGGCCTGTAGGCTTTACGGAAACAGCCGACTTCCGCAGGTGAGATGGCGCCGCCCACTCGCAGTCGTCCCCGCTTATAGAGATTGCGTCAAGGACCTCGATATCCTGTGCCTCGGGAGTCCATGGAATCAAGAGGAACTAAAACGCCAAGTCGTTATAGCCAATCCTTCATTCTACACCGTCCCCGCCAAAACCCCCGGCGCAACCTACGCAGTTCTATGGTATCGCCAGTACAGCTTCTCCCGGAGGTGCAAGGTCGACCTCCTGTTCCCTGGAGACATGGACATTCCTTCAGTCCCAATCGCAAACATCGAGTACCCCGAACAGGGAAAACCATGCGCCCCGTTTACACTGGTGTTTTTGTTGAAACTACAAGCATGGGCACAGCACCTCGATTCCACAGAGGAGAGATTCAGGATCAAGTCAGCCACAGATGCGTTGGATCTCAGGACGATGCTCCCGATCGCTCGTACGAGGGGCCTTAGCATCCGGCGCGTGGAGGCGTATCTACCTCATTCGTTCGTGGCGTCAGCAGTGTCGCGTGTGAGGAGGTTTGTGGGAAAATGGCCAGAGACGCTGGATCAGTGGAGGGCTTTGGGCTTTAATGTGTAAGGGGGTAGGAACCACAGAAATGACTTGTAGTACGGTCTTCGAACCCTACACGAAATCAGTCAATCGGTGCCAGGCGGACAAGGTAGGGGGCAGGGACAGAAGACACTAAGAGGTGATTCGTTCCTTTGGTAAATCGTGGTACAACAGTGGTCAGATGGAACTCTCCACCATACATTATCGATAAGACAAAGAATAAACAAACCGTAGAAAGGTCGCGCGTCCCCCAAACAAGCTCCTTCACCGTCTGACTTCTCAATCCTCCAACCTTGTCGCGAACCTCCCAGATCCATATCCAACGTGCTGTGGGGGGCTAGCCCCTGGCCCTCCTCCAACAGGACCGCGACCGTTTGTCGTACCGTTATACACCCCGCTCTGCCTCCTTTCATCCTCATTCAGGTACGCCGATAAGTAATCGAAGTCATCATCTCCGCCAAACACCGACTCCCGAGGCCGAGGGCCCGGTGGGCCCGACGAGGGGAGCACCCTGCCGGGTCCCAATGGTTGCTCCTCGCTGGCCCTCAGGTTGGGGAATGGTGAGCTGATCGACCGGGGTGCTCCAGGATTGCGAGGTCCGTCGACTATGTTGGTGGAGATTCCGGGAACCGAAGGGAGCGATTTTTTCCTCAGATTCAAGGGGGAGATAACATCTGGACTTCCATCTCCGTTTTCGTTGCTACTTTTTTCCTTACTCGGGCTCCTCCCAGGACCCGGTCCAAAACCCACGCTCAGCGAGTCTTGCCGTGGGGAGTCATCCAACGGGTTGGTGTTACTTGACAGCCCCCTTGCCTTTGGCCGTCTAAAAGCGGCCGCTGTGATCTTCCCCGTGGTAGTCGGTGTCGAGGGCGGCGAGCCCAAAGTTGATACCGTCTGCGAACCCGGTAGTGATATCTGTGCCGCGGAAGGGGAGGGTGGTGTGGAAAGGTTTCGGAGGTACTCCGGCGGGGTATGGTAGGCATCGTCTGGTTGTGTTAGATCAGACACGGCCGAATCCATCCTTTGTGTCGGGGGGAAATTGCCAACCGAGGACGGTGGGGGAGGTCGCGACTGAAGAGGTTGCAGGGGTTGAGGAGATGGCGCCGGCTCGTGGGTCAGCATCGAGCTGGTGAACTGTTGTGGGGGAGGTGGAGGTGGGGATGGGATCCGGCCAAGCCTACCACCGCTGTTTGGAAGTATGTCAGTTGAAAATGATGGCCGGGGTGAGACACTTCTCCTTCCAGCGAATGGTAGGGAAGGAGGGGAGAGAGGGGACGACGACGCCCCCATCTGCTTGCCAATTTCCCGTGCGGCGAGAGCGTTTAGACTCCTTTCGTCCAACTGGCTAGGGCCCTCATCTTCAACGCTCACGCTGGGGAGGGGTCGCGAATCGTTGTCCTCAGTGGGGCTTTCAGTAGGACGGACCGGCGTGGGTTGACCAACGTATGGATAGGGCTGGGGCATAGGAGGGGACGGGCTTCTGTCCGGGTACGCAGGGAATGGAGTCTCTGTATTTTGGCCTGGAGATACCGACCTATCCACTGCAAAATCGTTAATCAATTTAAAACGTTGGGAACGATCAGGCACCAGTACGTACTTTCGTTGTTCTCACGGGGCTCTTCGGCGTACCGCTTCTCGAGTTCCGCGTCTACATCTCGGACACTCCCCCACCTCACTTTTCTATCTTCGTTGAAACCGCTGCCGCTATCACTGAGGCGCTTTTCGTCAGAGTGGCGACTGAGACCATCGTCGTTGGTCTGGTTCAGGTAAGACAACCCGACTCCGTCATCATCTTCATCGCTGGCTTCTGGGATGTGAGTGGGCACGGGTTTCCTTTCAGAATATGATGGGCCTGAGGTTGACGTTGAGGGGCTGTTGATCGCGTACGAGGGAGGCGGTCCATCTACGCTCAAACGAGGTGGTGTTTGGTTCCTGTTCCCGTCTGGGCCCCAACTATCTCCAAGTGCTTTGGCAATAGAAGTTGAGAAGGTGTCATCAGTAGGGGTTTTGTGATCAGGGACAGGTCCAGATCCAGAGGTGCTGTTGGATGGATGGATGGGAAGGAACGTAGGAGCCGCGGCAGGATGAGAGTAGCCAGGGGTGAAACCAGATCCCGAACGAGTAGAACTTTGAGAAAGGCGAGGTTGATGACTAGGGGTGAAGCCGGACCCTACTTGAGGAGGGAACGGCGCAAACACGCTGGATTTTGTGGGAGTTGCTGGTGGTGGTTGGTCGAGTGAAGAAAGGCGAGGTCGCTGCCCAGGGGTGTAGGTTTGGGATTGAGAGTAGGGATTGTACTCGCCGAAGTCATTGAGTTCGTGCGGGTTGCCAGGTGGGTTGTTGGGGAGCGTGGACGATGCATAGGATTGGGGCGGGTTTGTTGGTGTTGGCGGGAGTCCAGGGATATCGCCGATACGGAATTCGTTAGGCAGTTGCTGACCCCCATCGCCGACCCCACTAACAAATGCAATTTTGTGGAGTTCTCGTTCGGCCTCCACAACGAGGGGTTCTACCTGGGAGTGACCGGAGTAGTGGGCTCGAGGGAGACCTGGCTGTGTCTTCTCGGTAGACACGTACCCGATAATGGTGCGACCAAATGTGGCAACAACTGCGCCCTTTTCGCTACATTCAAGGAGACCGCCGAACAAGACACCCATCCACTCCCTAGCCTTGGCGCGTTTCCAGTCACCGAGGTTGGCCTCCTCGTCCATTATCTCGACGTCGAGTGTGCGAATTTGGTCACGAAGGCTCATGAGGAGATCTGTTTGTTGTCGAAAATTCTTGTGCTCAGAGCTCATCTTGGCGAGCCTCTTGTCGGCGGAATCGGCTTTGGACATGATGGATTTCCTGCGGCGATGCATCTCGTCGAGCGCCTCCTCTCTGGTACGGACAGCTTTTAGGCATTCCCGAATGTGCGCGATATGGGAAGCGAAAGACGAGAGTGATGAAACCCAATGGTTTAATAGGGTCGCGCATGCGGAGAAGGTGTCCTAGGAGGCCCCAGTTGATGGCTGAAAGTAACCGATAAGACGAAAGTTGGACGCACCCCGAGGTCTTCGCCTTCACCGCCGGCCCATGCCCGCATGGCTTCTGTGGACTTGTTAAAGTCCGTGCTGAGTCTCTGGAAACTGGAAAGTGGGGGTTGGAAATTGGTGGTCGGAGTGGAGCCAAGGGCGTACGCACGACTGCAAGACGAGCTTCTCGGTTGTGATGACCTCCTGAAGAAGTTTCAAATCTGGGTTCCCTGCCAGGGCAGGGATGGTAGAGTTGTGAGCGAGTTTTGTCGCAGCGCTCTTGAACATGATGGTTGTTGTGATCAAGGACAGGTACGCAGTAGCACGCAGCGGAAGCATTCGTGCGTCATTGCTGGTGATATACCTGGAAAATACAGTTAGAGGTAGAGGGTTCGTTTCAAACCGAATAGTCATCTCTCTATATCCAGTCGAATCTGATTATCTCGAATCAAGGGACCCTAGGATAACCTAAGCCCTAGGATCCTTTGACCGCGTCTGTCACCGGTCACTTCGGCACTCTCCCTCTAAACCACCCTCCTTCCACTCACCTTCTGTTAATGCCTCACCCATGACTGCCGCCTTGTCAGTGTAAACGAGCGCAGGTATTCGCCCACGACGACGACCTACAAGATAGCAATGTCAAATGACACCCAGAGAGCTGACCAGATCGTCTACCACTTCTACACCAAACTCGTCCTCGTAGTTCACGACGCCAGGTTACCCCAGGAGCCAACCGGACACCCAAAGATTGACAAATGGGTGAGTGTTTCGACCCTCTCTGGGCACTCCATACTCATTCGTGTGCACACTTTGTCCCTCCTACACCAGTTCAACCTCGAAATTCCAGAGTCCAGTCTGTTCAAGGACAACATTCGTCTCTACCGCACGGTCTCCTCCGCCCAGTCAACACCACCATTCGAGCTCCAGGTCCTATTGTCCGTCCCAGAGCTGAACAATAACCAAGTCCTCGTACATGTCGCTCCCGACTCGTCTCGTGTGCGAGTAGACCCCCCACCCAGGTTTATTCTGCTCGAGACCTGGGCCGTCAACTTCACCTCCGACGGCCCCCAGCATTCGGCCGACGTAGCACCGTCCACCATATACAAACGTGGCATCGCCCTCTTTCGGAGCGTCTACGCATTGCTACGTATTCTACCCACGTGGAAGTCACACAGTCCGCTCAGGAGGAGAGTCGGTGGAAGCGCTGGCGCCTTTACCCTCCAGCTTCGTCTTCGAAACGGTGGTCCGGACGACCGGATTTTAGCCTTCAGTAAGTCCCAGGACATCAGTCCGATAACGACATGTCATCATTTGATCTGCTTCGAACTGACCGTGAATCTTATCAAAGACACGCCGTTGGGTGCCAATTCCCCGCCGCTAGCAACAGACACACACGAGTTTCCTTCCATCCCCCATCCCATGGGCACCCTCTCCCTCAGAGCGACCTACCTTACCCAACCCCACTTCCGGTTGGACGATCTAGAATCATTGCTCTCCTCACGATTCTTATCGTTAGATGACGGCCCCGACTTCACACCCACTCTAATCAAGAACCAGCAACGAGACTCGCTCTCGACTTCGCCGCCTGCCAGCCTCCCTCTTCGGACGGCCCTCCCCAGGTCTCCTCCATCCGCCATCGCAGATCGCTTTGTCCTCCCATCGACGAACAATGCCCGGACCAATTTCCCGAGCACTGGGGGCGTAGGCGCCCTGAGCATCAGCCCCGGCAAAGGCGGTCTTGCGCAGTCCCCTTCTCTGCGACCACGAACAATTTCTGGCCTCGACTCTGGCGCAGCGTCAGGTGTTTCTGAAACCTCGTCCTCAAGGCGGTCGATTAGTTCTGTGAAGGAGGATCCTCAACTCGCCTCAAGGCTACGCCGGGAGAGTTTGGGTTCCTCGCCCGGTTCGCCCTCGCCGTTATCTGCCGCACGCCGCCCTAACATCTTCAAGTCCTCTACGTTATCAAATGCTACATCACCGTCGTTGCCATCTCAGCCCCCGTCTCTTCGTCATAATTCTCCACTCTCCGGTCCGTCTCTTCCGTCCCGACCTCTGCCACAATTGCAAATAGGCTCTCGGGGATCCCCATCGATGCAACCGATTCCCCTCCCTTCCGTAAGAACCCTATCCTCTCCTGTATCGGCAATAGCCAAGCATTCGCCACCGTTCCTGCCTTCAAGCCTCACCAAGACCGAGGAGCGGAGGAGCCTGGATGGTGGAGTTGGAGGAGGAATACCAAACCCCCCTACAAGCAGGAGGCGATACTCAAGCAGCTTTGGATATCGATATGCCGCCAACATTAGTGCCGGAAGTGACGGGAGCCCGAGTAGCGGCACAGAGCGCAAGGAGATAGAGCGCCCGTCGGTAAGTAACGGAACCTGTCCCTCTCGTCCCAGGATATTTACATACTACCCCCAGAGTGGCTCGTACATGAGCAACAACACCGACGACGACGATATATCTACATTCGTCCAGGATATCGACGCACGCAAACCTCTGGAAAGGGCGTTATCGGATCGCCGAAGGTACCCGCTCGGTGCGAATCCCGAACGAAGAGATGATATCCAATCACAACTTTCCAGAGGGACTCAAGGCGAAACCCCCGCAACTAGGGTCAATGGCGAGCCATCAGGTGCCGGTATTAGCGGAGCGAGGGAGCCGATGTTAACGATCGTCAACATCTCAGACGTGGATCAAAGATTGAAAGAGATGAACGATGCGTTCACGGCCAGGTTAGCGGGTTTGTCTGGCACTGAGCCATCCCCTCGAACAGGCGGACGTATCGGGCGTGGTTTTGACAGCGGTGATAGGGGCGGATCTCGCGAGAGGGCGCTGACGAGGGGCGGCATTCCACCCGAAGGTTATGATCCTCTATCGGTTGTGGGGGGTGCGAGGATGCGACCACGTCGTGGCAGCATGGGAAGCGTCAGGAGTGGGTTGAGTATCGGCTCTGAGGAGGTGATTGGGAAGTTGGAGCTAGAGGATAAGCGAAGGAGCAAAGGTGGGTGAACGAACTCGTCTTCGTTCTTCCGCTTTCCTTGCTCCCCGGTATGTCATGTTATGATCTTATGCTCCTCCATTTCTTGGCTTCGTTGTTGGTCCAGCTTCACAGTTTTTTCTTTCCCTCTTTCCCCTTCATTCGGACACCCTGCCAACCTTGACTTCTCATGTCCGTAGATTCAGTCAGTCGTCCATTTTCATTCCTTCCTTCGTCCAACCTCCTGTCCTCGTCGTCAGCATCATCCACTTTATGAACCCATTCATTCTTGGTCTACTCGGCATCCATGACCGCTTTACCTATCTAGTTGGCTTCTGGACGCCCATGGACTTGGACGAGCCAGAGGTCGTTAATTTTACTCGTAAACCCTCATCCATTTTTTTCATCCCACTCAACCCGTATCCGCTCATCTGTATTCCTCCACGTCTCCCATATCCTCTCGCTTTTCTTCCTGCCTCCGTTTTCCCGTTCCCCGCCTGTCTCTCCTGTTCCATATTATGTAGCATGTGCAATTGTGTCCTGGCAACTCTTCTTCATCGTTGCATATTGATGTCAACTATCTCCCATATACAACATATTTACTGCTCACCGCCCCTCTCTACGGCAAGTCATACAAACAACAAATGAAACAATTTCGCCAGAGATACCAGCCATGTATCATACAACGAGGCGTGAAAGATGAAGCAAAGAGAAAGGTAGATAGTGTTCCTATTCCAGATTTTTCGAGCAGGTCCTCCTTGTCATGTCAACGTCCGATATCTGGGTGCACGTCAAGGCGGTCTCGTGATGATGAAGTTTGCCAGATATTCGACCGTCCTCGAGATCTCTTCTCCAACTGGCCGGATCCACTCTGATGGCAGCGAAAATCCGTACTGAAATCAAATGTAGGTCAGAGGGGGGCCGTGAGGTGCGCAGTGTCGAGTATTCAAACTAACAGTTCCAGTGTCTCGGAGGTGGATTGTGTAAGAGTACTTGATGCCCCTCCTTTGATACATCCAGTCGGCAGCGTTTCCAGGGGCACTACAGGAGCGAAGCGAGTCAATACGGTGGAAAGCACTCTAGGGTGTGGAGTTGTACCGGTAGAGCTGTGAACATAACCTTCCGACGGAGTAGGGGACTGCGTGGACCTTAGCTGTGGCGGAGGCAGCGCCAGAAGCAGCTTCTAGCTGATCTTCCGCGTCTTTTGGTACGCGTTTGCATGAGAACGAGTAAGGGGATGAGACTGGCGGAATGATGCGATTCAGTCGATCTGACGGAGGTTGTGTCTGAACCACGAACTCATTTGGCCATAGCTCTGAAGGTCCAAAAACACTTTGAGATGAGATAGGGTCCAGACAAAGTTTGCAATGTTATTCGTCTCGGGGGTCTGGAATGGTCGACTTCCCGGATACCAATGATCACAAACTCTGTCATCGGCGTTGGCACTCGGTTTCCATTTGTATCCCTGTGGTCCCCAAAAAAACGGTTATCATGTCTTCCCCGAGATCAATGGAGTAAACTTACCCAGTTTCTATTCATATCGACACCAACACATTTGTCACCCGGCGTGAGGTGTTGTCGGGTCATGTACCTATAATACAACCGTCAGCTTTGCGTGGTCGCTAAGAGGAAGAAAACACAATACCAGAATCGGTCCGTTGTCCACGTGTATTCATATCCATCAGGGTTCGCGACCGGGATGATATAAAAATCCTGTGAGGTGTGGGTCACTTTGATCGCCAGCCATGCGATAATATGACCCGTACGTATTTGTGAAGGAGGGCGGCCAATGAGTAGTGTTCTGAGGGGTCTGCGACGAGCCCGTGTGCGAGGTAGAGAGAGGTGGAGACTGCAATCCACTAAGGGGAGGGGCGGATCAATAGTTGCGCGTGACCCGGATATCCTCGCAGAAGCCATACCTCTCTGGCATGTTGCGCACCCACGATAACCACAGCGCCCTTGCGCCGCAGGGATGTCCCGTTCGGTTCAGACTTTGGAGTATTTGAGATCTTTATTACGGTCATTTCCCGTTGTTCGGAAGTCCGGCCGATACTGGTGACCTCCATCAAATCCGGATGGTCCCTAGCCAGGTCCGAAATGAAGTCCTGGATCTCCGAAAGCCGGTGATACGAGGAGTGGAAGGCCGAATCCGAGAACGATGTACTCCACGTCGTTGGACCGACCACTTGGGGGGGTTGGGAGTCTAGCATCGGGAAGTCCTCGAATGGCAGCTTGATGGGCGATCCAGTCGAGTTGGAGGGAAAGTAGATATCGATGTGGTCTGGGGTAGCGTGCCAGACATCGAGACCATGACTCTAATCCAAGGGTTATCTTGAGTATGTCTGAGGCCCCAACACGCGGGGTGCGCACCTGTGCCTTGCCCAACGTCTTCTCGAGTTGAGCAGGAGAAGTGAGATTGAATCGCCTTAGGACGGGAGTTCCCTCTTCCTCGATGACAAACTGGTCCCCCCCGAAACCATAGGGATCTTTCAGACAGAGACCCGCGAAGAGGAGGCAGCGGAGCTTGTTGCCGAACATGGTGACCCGAAGGAGGAGCGGTTCCTTGCCCTTACCGGGATTTGTTTGGCAAAACCCTCGGAACCAAACAAATGCATATCGCACGTGACCACTGCTCACGCTTTGCAAGAGATTGGATGCTCATCGGAAAGTAGTACATTACGGGGATATCTATCTATAGTCCTTGCTGCATTTATCCGCCACGCTGTATATGTTCAAAGTCTGGGAGGTACTGGGGTTTGGGAACGTTCTCCAGGCGCATACTTCGCCTATGGGAGGATGATAAGGTTAGTGACCCAACGAATAGGAAGAGGAAGGACCAGACCATCTCATTCTCCTTCTTAACGAACCCACACTTCTCATAGAATGCTGTTCAAAAGGGTTAAACGAGAGGGACTTCGGCCTCAAAGCGAATCGGACTTACGTATGTTGTTGTCGCTGCAGTTCAAGATAGTCTTGTACGCTCCAAGACCCTCACTGATACCTGTCAAGGCATGGATAATCCTCAACCCAAGCTTCTTGCCTTGCTGATTCTTATCCACCGCGATATCCTCGATATGTCCAACGGTTCCCAGACCCCTCAAGAACTTCTTCTCCATGAACACAGTCCCAGTTCCGACCACTTTGTCATCCGCCTTGGAAACGATGACGATGGGAAAGTATACTTGGTTGGATTTGAGTCCTTGACCGGTGTTTGCTCGAGTGGGCGTAGGGCGGAGTAAGCCACTTGAAGCCAGCGCCGGTGTGGATGCTGTGAACTTCATGGTGTTGAAATGGTTCAGCCACGCATCGTAACCCGGATCCGGGGCATGAGAGAGGACTGAAAGGACTTGTATATGACCTCTGTGGTAGTCTGTGGAAGATAGTGGCCTGATCTATGTGGTCGAGCAGAGAAGGTTAGACCACCGGATCGAGGGCAAGAGAGCGCCGGTATTGACGAACATGGAGGTCCTCTGGTAATGCTCCCCTCACTTCAGCTGGGATGTATTCCGTCGGGAAAGCGAGATCCAAGTCCTTATCATTGGTGAAAGTGGAGGGTACAGTGGTCATGGTGGGAGGTGGTCGTGGAGGAGTGGAAAATACCCAACAGGTTTGACTTCAATGCAACCTGTCATGTCTGTCATGTTCATCTTCGCCGCACTAAATCAGGCTACCCACGTGAGGGATGCGCGCCTCTGGCTGGGTCGTGGCTGATGATGTCGAGGATTCTATGCGTGAAAATAAGATACAGGACTCTCGTGAGATGTGCTACAAGAACTTCAAATCGATCTACTGTGCTCATCACCACATGTCCAACAGACTTTGAGAGATTTCCTACTCGATATTTCAGCACGTTTCGACGAGGTCGTGTAACGTGGACTCACCCTCAGCCTCCCTAGGTTGTGTGCAATGGCGACGTTGACAATCGTTTTTAATCTCCTCCTCGCGTCGGACTTGCCTATCGTAAGCTGGTAGCTCCCAGAACAGTGACAGTGCCTGGAAATATTATCCGATTGCAGCTGTTTACATTTGGAGCAACGCAGATCCTGGAGCGCGGCTCGTTTCTCCAATTCGTGGGCGAGTTGTATCAGCGTCAGTTCTATCCCGGTCCTATCGTATTCACCACCGCACCTCCCACACCTCCACTTCGCGTTGATCTCGGTGTTACTTGGGAATAGTTCGGGGTCTCGGCAGAAGTCAAAGTCTCGGATCCCATCACAATGGCGGCAGGGGACACTCGAGAGTTTCAAGGGCTCACATGGGTTTCGGAACGTGGCCTCGGCAGAAAACTCTCTTACCCCGATGAGTTCGAGCATATTGCGCTTGATCAACCCGGCTTCGACATGGTACTCTTTGGCGAGAGCTATGACCGCACACACAAACTTGGCATACTCAAGTGAGGGATTGGACAGGTGAAGATAAGATCCAGGGAGGAGGGGAAAGTCCCACTCGACGAGTTCCTCCTCGTCCATCAAGGCAGCTCTATGGCGCTCGTGGACGCCCCCGACGGCCTTTAGGAGCTTCCGAGTGAGGCGCTTCGCGAGGAATTCTCTTGTTGAATCGAGCTCTTGGGTTTTGTTGGCGTCGCGTTGCGTGGCGTCCGGTGGAACGCCGATGGGAATTCGTTTGGGGACACGCTGGGATCCATGGGTCTTCTGTCGTATTCGGTACATCTCGATGATGAAGTACTTGATAGCGTTGGAAAAGTCTTCCTGGATAGGACGAGGGAGGAAGGTCTGGATATTCCACCGCATCTCCATGACGATTTCATCCGGCGGGTCGATGGCCAATGGGTCTTCACAAACGACCCCACCGAGGTTGGCTTCATCCATGAACAGAAGGAAATCGTAGAAACGGTCCGTCTGGAGGTATATGTGTTGGAATAACTCGTGGGAGTTGACCGCTGACAGGATGTATGTCGCATAGGCGTGCGCAGTCCCAGGTGGTTTGGAAGTGACGAGAAGTAGCCGAGTAAAATCCGCGTAGATAACATTTGCTCCCAGCCTCCTGAACTCGGCCAGCATCTGGATGAAGGTTTTCCGCATCAACCCTTGAATAAATCGGTGCATACCAGGGTCGTACATGTGAGACACGTTTGAACTGACCCACCGCCAGAAGTGGTCCAGCGTTATGGTGGAAGGGCTATCGAACTTGCCCCGAACTTTGTCCAGCAACCAAGTTTTTACGACGCCACGGAGGATGCTGAACGCGTGCGGGGACATAGTTATTTCACCGAGTGTCATGGGTCGTTGGTTGCCAGTCGCAAATTCGTCTAGGGTGTGCGACGAATCAAAGGCGGTCGCCCCTCCGCTACCCTCAAGCTCGTTGACAACTACCGAATGGAGGACGGAATTGACGGCGAGGTTCCTAACAGTAACCTCAAGGCAGACGTTGGAGTAGCATCCGGGGGACACAAACTCCGAACTCTGCATGTCGTCCACAGGTTGCAGGTCTTCTTCGGTGCCACCGAGGTCAGGACGCGATCCAGGAGACCACCAAAGAACGATGTCTTGCTTTACGAGGCGGCGAGCAAACGTCACATCTGCCAGGAATAATGGTTGGTCTCCATCGATATTCCCAACAGGCACATCAAAGTAATCCGCCAAGGAAATCATCCGGTCTAGCCACTGTCCGAGACCTAAGTAGCGAAGGATCATCTTCTGCGCCACAGCGCTCTGCCATGGGAATACGTCGAGGGAGTGTGGTCCTTTCGTCTGCGGTAAGGTGAGGACAGGGAACTTCGCCAGCGTGGGAACGTTACGCCCGAAGTAAAACATATCCTTCATTGACGAGATCACCACAGTGTACGATTGGTCCCCCTGTAACCCAATTTCCCGCGAGACGGCTTTGAGTGCAGTGCCCTCGTTGCTGTGGTAGTTGGTCGCGAACTCCCGCGTGTGCAAATAGTTGATGGAGGTACATCTTGCGGTAAGCTCCGCCTGCTTTTCGAGAAGGTTCTCGTAGGTCTCGGAGAGTCGAGGGATGGGCTGACGACGCGTAGCAGGGTCGACAATATGAAGCTTTACCGGCCCGTCGGGGGTGAAGAGAGCAAACACGTGCACAGGTGCGTTGGATGAACATGCGTGGTAGAGGAAGATGTATTTTCCGACCTTTCCCCCATCCAGGTACGTGCCGGAAGGGTCCGTGGCCGAATCGAGTTGTCCGAGATCCAACCCAGTGGCTCGGGCGTTATAAAGCGTCACCCCAAACTCCTCAGCACCACACGTTTTCCCAAGCTTCATGACAGCCCGAAGCTCGAGAGGGACCTTAACCTTCTGTCAGTATGTCTGCTGGGCTCAGTACCGGAACGTTCGTACTTGTAGTTCATATACCCCATCGACGTTCGGTTCGTTTGTCAGGTTGACGAAGTACTCCTGGCTTTCGATGTACAATTCCTCGCGCACCGAGAGTTTGTACAAATTGAGGCAAGGCCGGTCGTGGGGTAGGGTACGGGTGACCTTCTGGGCGGAGTACTCGTTGGTTTCGAACTGATCGTCTCGGGGGGTCCGAAGATGGACGTAAAATTCCCGTGGGATGCGGAGAGGAACCAAGTGTAATTCCCCCTTCACAGAGAGCCACAAATCGAATCGTCCTGGGCGATCGCCTTGGCGAATTTGGACAACATCCCACCGGTGGATCGTCCTGAGATTGCGACCGCCGAATATCCTGGAAGCTCCTTCGACAGGATCAGAAGTTCCAGCAAAGAGCTTGCTGAACTGGAGCGCCCGTGCAGATTCCAGCCACTTGCGGTAGTCCTTCTTCCAGACGAGGTTTCCACGGCGTAGCGCGGGCTCTGGTTGCGGTTCGGGAGACTCCTGTCTCACTTCCGCGGACTTCTTCCGTTTGACCACTGCTGTACGAGGAAGAGGACCCTGAGAAGGGTTACCAAAATCTTCGATATCCATCATATCTGCCTGTGGTTTCTGCTTTGGTGCACCGGGCTTGAAGAAGTCGGTAACCTTATGCTGGCGGAACTTGTCGTCCAACGCGGCAACTCGTCGATGTAACCAGTCTGGATGTCGGATACGAGGAACGGGGTTGGGCACTCGCTGCATAGCTGCGGGAATGGTGATGAGTTTCTGGATGACGGAACCGAGGCGCTCGATGTAGTAGTTCCAGTCGAGGATATGGCGGAGGTCAAAGTTGACCATACTGTTATCCTTGAGCCACTTACGAAGATACATCCTCTTTACGCTTTCTTCTGCGGAAAATATGGCAATGGGGATGGCGCGCTCCGTGACGGGGGCTCCCATGGGTCGGGCGGAGATGATGAATTTGCAAGCAAGGCCCTTGTCCTTCACCATCTGGTCGCCCAAGAACTCCGCAAGGCGCTTTGCTGTGCTGATCGAGGTCGACTTCTGGCCACCGTACTCGGCGAGAGTCTTGGACATACTCCGGTTTTCAGCGATGAGGTCCACGAGTTCATCGAGGGGTAGACTCTCTGCTTTGCTGAACAAGACATCTAGCCAGCGATCTGCCACCTCGGCGACCGCACCGTAACACTCTTCGGTCGTCGTACCGAGGAGGTACTTCTCGAAGAGTTGGGACTGGAAGATCTTGATGAGCTGGAGCTCTCCTCGCCGTTTGACCTCGAAACCCTTCAACTCCGCAAGACTCCCGTCGTCGTTGAATACGGCATAACGTTTCTTCAGCAGTTTGTCCTCCTCCTTAGAAGATGGTAAGATCATCGCCTTGTAGGGACCATCCAGCTCGAAGAAGATCGAGTTCTCGCTGTGGACCTTGTAGTCACCAGTGTCGGGATCGTAGTCGTGGTATTGGTGGTTCGTGAATTTGGCGTGGACGAGGTGGTTGAGCATAGTACATGGGTATGAGAAAGCGATGGATTTCCCGTTGTTCAGTTTGAACTTGAAGTTCTCGGGGAATACAGATGGGAGCATACACCAGATTCCGTCAGTATCCAGTTCCAGTGGACGGCCAATCTGTTCGACAAGCTGCCTCGCCATCTGAATGATCGTCGCGCCAGTCAAACAGGTGATGCCAGCCATCTCCATCGAGTGCCAACGAGCTCCCTTCCTCATGACGTAGCCGTAAAAGGAGTTGAGAATACACTTGTGGGCCAACTGGAGGGAATCGTAGAGCACAACCATCTTCTTCGCCTCGTCGACCTCCGCGAGAGACTTTCCCTCCTCCACGGCGACGTCCAGATTCTTCTTCCACGTCTTGTGCAAACCCTTGTACTCGTAACGACGGTCTCTGAACCTCCGCACGGTGTCGACGTAGAAGGGGTTCTCGCGTTGACAGATGATAGCCTCCCTGTTCTCCACTTTGGTATCCTTGATCTTCTTGTAGACCTTTCGTGAGTAATCCCCGAGACGCTTGTGAAGGAGGGCCGTCTGTTCGCTGTCCGCCAGGTCGGTAAACTTTCTCTGCGGTCCACCAGGCTTCTTCGGTGGGAAACTCTCATGGTTCAAGGCGTGTTTGATCATGTTAAACTCGTCCCTCCTAGCAGGGAAGAATTCGCCTCTCCACGCCCACGTCATCCGCCGATCACAAGTCTTCCCGGGTCGGTTGTAGTCGCAAACAGCGCATACGCCCTCGTCAACGACGGAATCAGGTTGTAACCGGTTGGACAACATGATGTTCGGATACATGGCAGCGACGTCAAGATGGTAAATGAGGGGGGTGTCGGTTCGAATTGGATTGTTGTACATCTCCATAAGTTTAGCGGTAATCGCGGACTTGACTTCGTCGTAGTTCGTGACACTTTCTAACGGGGAATTAGATTCCTCGACGATGCAGAAAGTCAGCGCGGAGTCCAGATCATCGATCAACTGCAAAGGCTGTTAGACCCTCTGGTTTATGGTTGAGCCTTGTGAACGAACCTGTTGTACAGCGGAGGGCACGATCTTGAAATTGGCGGGGATATCACTGCGGAACACACCCGCCTCCAAGGCTTCCACATGTCCGCCGACATATGTTTCCGAAGCCACGAGATGGCCATCGAACATGGTCCCGTGCGATTCCTCGTGCCTGTTCGGCATGATGACATTTCCGCGGAAGGCTTCAACCTGTGATAAATTAGTGCCACGTTCCAGGGTGAGGGACGAGTGTGCAAACCATGAGCAACGTTTCACAAAGGGTGCCACTGCCCTTCCGTAGAACCTCGTCTGGGCAGAGCGGGATGATGTTACAGAGGGAGAAGACGAATGGGTGGACGTATTTCATGTAAAGATAGTAGGTCGCAACGGCATCGGATACTGAGTATTGGGCGAGAATCTGTGGTTGCTCCATCGCGTATCTAGAGGAGGGGTCAAAAAATACGGGGGAGAGAACGGAATTTAAACGTACGGAGTCATTAACTCTGGGTCAAGTTCGAGAGGGTGGTAACCGAGCTTCGCCGTTGTCACAGCCTTCAAACCTTGACTACCTTGTGGAAGGTACGAGTCTCGTTTGACCCAACGGAAACAATCCATATGCACACATCCTCTGCACTTGTACTCATCCTCCGAGTCCTTCTGGAACCCAATTTCCAGATACATGTCGATCCCGTGAGCCTTAGCTCTCGCGTTTAGAAAGGGGAAATCGAAGAAGTCACCGTTGAACGTAGCCATGACAGTTGGTTTGACCTCTTGAAAGTGGGAAAAGAACCGGCGAATCACGGCCTCCTCATCTGGCTCGTTGAAAATACTGAAGGGACCCTCGTAACCTTCCCTCGGGGTGTAGTCGAAATCCTCGATGTCTTCGCTTACGATCTCACGGTTGGTTATGAGGTATCCTTGTCCGTCAATCATGTAGGAAATCATCATAACTTGATCGATCTCCTGGTCGGGGAACTTGAGGGGGGCTTTCGTTGTCTCGATATCGAACGCCATAACCACGGGGTCCGCGCGCTTAACGCGCTCAGCGAGCAGTTTGATCGTGGGTTGTCCAGTATCGAACGCAACCGCATACCAGAGACCGACCCGCATCTCGTTGTCGATTGCGACTCGCAGATAGTAGGGGACGTCGTACTCCCGAATGTCGATGATAGCGTCCCTCGGGTCCCTGTCACGGCCACCAGCTGCAGTACCCTGAGTCTCCGTGTCCTGGTCATCACCGAACTCTCCGTCGATTTCGATCCGAGTGCTAGCGTCGGCCGTAGCGTTTACCACCTCAGCATAGGCATCGACAGCATCGCGCTTTGCGCCATTCGCGATGGCCAAAGGAGCGACATCACGGCGAACTGTGAGGAGATCCGAGACGTTCCGGAAGCATAGCTGGAGGTAAAGCCGTTGGTGCCCCATAAGGTGGTTTGGTAGCTTCAGATCTTCCTTGCGGCGGCGAACGATGCGAGAGACGATGCCTTCGTACTTCTTCGTTAACCACTCTTCAACGATGGTCTCCATACCACTCTGGTTGGGTCACATAAGGGATGGCCACCGCGAAACAACGAGGCTTACCTTGGCAGCGATGTAGAAGTACGGTTCGCACAGGTATGTGACCTTGAACATGCCACCGTCGTCCTCGATGAAGTAGTAATCGACACCAGCCTTTCCTGATGGCCAGTCTGGATCCTTCACCAAAGTCTATCGAAGGGTATGTAGTAAGTGTTTGCGAGTCAGTTCATCTCCACACCACCGCACGTACAGGATGCATATTGATCAACCAACCCTCCCTTCGTGACCCTTCCTGAATCTTTGGGAATCCGATCTTCTCATCGACCTCATCACTCAACCGGACCTGTTCAAAGCGCTCCGCAAGCTGATTGCCTTCCTCGTCGCGTGTTGGGATATTCGTAGGCGCGTTTGATCCGCCTCGTCCTCTGCCGCGTCCACGATAACCTCCACCTCTCGAACGGTATGACCCTCCGCCGCGGAAACCGCGACTTCGTGACGAGCCAAATCCGCCACGCGCCATGTTGTATAGAGACTGCCTGCAACAATGTTGACTGCCGCGGAGGCAACAGAATTGGCAAAGTGAAATTGATCGCGTCGTATCTCGCGAATCGCGACGTGACCTGTTTAGGGTAGGTCTTCGGGGATTCCCAGATCACCAAACACCGGAAGGCTGACACCAGCAACAACGCCGCTACCCGGATCCCCTCAAGGTGAGCACGAAACTCTTCAGAAACCTCTCTCAATCGCACTATCGCCGTCCCTACGATTCGAATGAGTGGCCTAATGGGCGGATTGACGATGTCACGGCGATGGATCGCTTGAATCAACTTTGGATGGGACTGCTGAGATGTACGCTGACTGGTTTCAACTTTGGCTGCTTTCTGGCAACAGATGGTGCGTTCTCACCCCTTCGTTGAGCCCCGTGAGGTTTATAGCGTATTCAGAAAGTTGAAATCGACAACTTCTCCCAATTCCGAATCTACCCCAGCAAGGGTAGGCTTTTCGTTCGAGGAGACAGCAAGGTCGGCACCCGCCCCCACTGCATACCAGGCGGCGTTTGGCTAACCGAATTTCACAGGTCTTCCGTTTTTCCACCTCCAAGAACGAATCACTATTTCTGCAACGCAAGAACCCCCGTAAGATATCATGGACCGTACCATACAGACGCCTTCACAAGAAGGGTATCACCGAAGAGATCGCAAAGAAGCGGTCCCGAAAGACCGTAAAGCACCAACGTGGAATTGTTGGTGCTGATATGGCCTCCATCCTGGCGAAGAGGAACCAGAGTGCGCAAGTCCGGACCGCTCAGCGAACTGCTGCCATTCAAAAAGCTAAGAGTGAGAAGAAGGAGAAGGAGGCCAAGAAACCAAAGGTACAGTCCCGCTGCCCACCCCACCATCCTGCGTGTGTTAAATCTACCGGTGAAGGTCTCTCGACCTCAGGGCACCGGGGCGTCCAAAATCTCGAAGCAGCAGGCGAAAGGTGGAAAGGGTGGCCGCTAGTGTATGGCTCTGTCGTCCCGGACTCTCCCCATGCTCTGTTGATATGTATCCCCATGCACCATACAAAGCACGTTCACCTGTACAAGAGAAGACTGGTTATCACAATCTTCGGGCAATTTGGTGAGCATTAGTGAGGTATAACCTCGATAAAATACGGTAAACTACACAGAGCCATATGCAAAGGACAAATCCAAGAGTGACACCCCCAACTGAAACCAAGTCTGTAACGAGCCTTGAAAATATTTACGTGCTGCGAAAGGATGGATCCCAGACCACACCCTGAATGCAAAGGTAGAGCGAATCGAATCAAATCTCCCAGGCGATCCGCGATCCACCTGAAGGACTGGGAGGAGTTCCAGTAAGGACGGGGGATGTTGGGGTGGACGAGGACTGGGACCTGTTCCTTATAACTGGCGTGCCAGCTCTGATTAAATCCATCAACCGGTCGTGTTTTTTTGCCTCCATCAAGAAGAGGTGACTGCCAACAAGCTCCTTATCCGGGGAAAGACTGATACACCGAATGTTTGGATTTTGTGAGACGGTGAGAAGCGTGTCGTTCCAAACGGCGGGGAGCTGAGCGCGAACGGTCTTGAGGTTCGGCGCTGTTGATAGGGCGGAGACGAACGACGAAGTTGTGGCGTCGGAGGCGAACCTGAACTTGATGTTTACGCACTCCTGATATGCCATGGTGTTAATTCCATTGCGTAGGTATTCGCAAGAAGAGGGAAACTCACGAGCGAAGTCCACGATACTATCGCGTTAGATAACTGGCCCATTAGGTGTTTTGGCTTTTCCTGGGTGAGGTAGGCGTCCTTTCTGACGACGAGGGATTTGATCTTCCTCATTCCCATCAACGACTCCCCAAACTTCTCCCTCACGTCCTCCTCCCAGGGCGCATTGTCAAGAGTCATATCAAATTCCTCGAGGTTAACGCAAAGGCGCACGAAATCGTCAAGGCCATCGTACGACCCTCCCGAGATCGCGACCGTTTTGACGAATGATGCGAGCTCCGGATGTGGTCGGAAGACATTGTCGAGGATGGTAGAAAGCTGGTAGGCGGATCGGATGACTACTGTGTTATACAGCAGCGGTGTCGCGATCCGGAGGAAAGTCCTGTTTACCAGGAGGATGGACGAGGCTCTCCGGGAGACCTGGCGGGTGTGCCAAGACGGGTTTGCGAATGCGTCGGTTTGCGCATCTATGCACAGGGCCAGGATGCGTTCGAGGACCTCTTCTGGGAAGGAAAGGATGGCAGCCATTGGGAGGGAGGGAACGCGAAGGAGGGGAGGTGTGGGGAGAGTGTGGGGTGGCACATATCTGCCGGAGGGGGCGCAGCTATATAGATGGTCGTCCATTGACTTTGACGTGGTCACGATTGAAAGGACACTTCCGGAATTTACATATTGTTTGCGAACCAGGGTTGTATGCTTCGAGGCTAGGTCGCGGTTCGTAATTGGTCCAAGCATGGGTTTGAGCACCAGTATGGATGTTACATTGTACCCGGAATGGTCATACGGGACTAAGGGACCGGTTGGGGCCAGTGCTCGCTTCATATTCGTTACCGCCAATACGCTGTCGAAGCCCAATACACATGTCCCATAATGGGTCATCTCTTTGTTACTAACTTGGAAGGTCCCTTGATACCGCCTGTCGCCCGACGTGGCATCGTAATGCTCAGCTTATCATCGGCGGACAAAACTGGGAGGGAAAGCAGACAACTGATCACTCAATTCCTCCCCCACAATTGTTCTCTCCCAGTGGTTTCGAGTCCCCTTCGTGCCAATCATCGCTTTTGTGTCCCAGGTTATTGTGTCCCGCTCATCGTGAAGCGGGCGTCAAGTGGCACCGGTGACTTAATTCCGACCTCTTTGAACCGGAACTATTTCTTTGCCTCCATACTTCTGGAATGAAGCCCGGTCGAACGGTATCCACCCACCCTAAATACCCGCAAGACCGCCGATTAAATCGCCTCCCTTTAGGCCGGATACATAACCCTGCTGAAGTTCGACGGAAAAATCCTCACCACGTTACCTCATGCATCTCTGATCACTTGTGCTTCGAGTTGTGCCCGCTTTCTTAGAAACTCCAGTCGGCAAGGCGGTCCGCGGCAACCCTGGCACGCCTCCAAGCTCGTTCCTGCGGTGTCTGACCTTGCTGATTGTGATCACATCTTTCTGATTCCTCCCGGGAAAACGAGTGTTGCGGGTCACCCATTCAGCACTGCAAACTTCTATGTCGCCGTCGTCCCGCGCTATGAGATGGGGAAGCTTCTGTCGGTGATTCGTGGGCTCATCGCGATCAACCAAAGTTGAGACTCCCGGTCCTTGGGGATCTTTGAATTAGAAGCATTCGTTTTGCAACGCCCCACGCCCCCCTCCCCTATCAGGAGAATCCGTACGGGATGTCGAGGTGGCGCTCATCCCCCCAGAGTGCAGTGAACGAGTCAGCTACGGGCAACCCTTGGAATCCATACCGACTCCACCCCCCCACCCCCCGGAGCGATGGTCATATTCAATATGCGTGAGCAATTTTTCTACCTCGTCCCCGAGCACACTAACTGCTCTTTACTTAGTACGTGACCGGAAATAGTGTGCCTCAAAACAGTCCTCAGCCCCGGCGACGCCATCCCGATCGTCGGAGACCCCGGCGTATCTCGCCTACCAGGCGTATCCCCACACCGAAGAACCCAGCGCCACAGATCTTGCAAGCATTTTTATTTCATTGTATCTCGGTAATTATCACGTTACCTGAGTGCTTCGCAGTACCGTCCGTATCAGGCGGTGACCCGAACCTCTGGCAGGGGTATTTGGAACCATGGGCAGTCGTCGACCAACCTTGAGGAAGTGGTCCGAGGCACATCACGATCTTCGAGCACACACCCCGCGAGCCCCACGGGCTTTCCAATACCCCATTTCTCGGTGCATTCTACCCATCGGCACAGACAACTCGGGGCCTAACCCCAAGCTTCCCAGTCACTCTACCGAACCCCCGGATGCGACGTGGTCTGCGCCGGAGGTCCTTATCCCACTTCCTAACCCGTTGCCCCCCCTACATTTTTACTTTCAACCGGAACATTGAAGCCCAGTATCATGTTCCCGGGGGGTAACTCGATTGGCATGTGTTCATTCACCCTTGCTAGAAGGCCGAGCTCAATTTGACGCACGACGCATACACGAAGTTGAAGCAAGTTCGCGGAATACAATTCGGTGGCCCAAACGATAGGTACCTCGGGGTTACGGTACGGCCATCTTTGAGTGGGGTAAAGGTGTAGGGCAGTTTGTGAGGGATACCCACATCCTGATGCGGGTCGGTTCTGTAGGTGCGAAGGGTTTGAAACCTGGATACTGATAGTTGTGATGTTGGTGGACGAGGATCCACGGTCGATTGTTGCGAATATACAACGAATTCTTGTGGAGTCGCTCTAATGCTCGCTTGGGGTTTCCGTTCCCATCTCCCGTGGTCGCTATGTCGAGCCGCCCGCAAGACTCAAACTTGATTTCTGTCCGTCGTCGACGAGATCGAGGAGGGCCGGCATCCGATCGCAGATTCGCACTGTTGATTATCTGAGAGGACGGGGCTCTCAACCCTTTCCTTAGAAATACTCGAATACACGTTTATCCACCTCTCCACGTGGTTCGGCAAGGATAAACACACACACAGACACACACACGTGGTTCGGCGAGGTGACACGCGTGTGGTGCGCTGGGCGGTTCCGATGCCCACCCGCCAGCGCGCTTGTGGCGTCTGGATGACTTGCCCCGCCCCTTCCTCCCAAAGAGGGATACCTACGCGAGGGTCCAAGCGAAACCCAAGACCGACGACCAACAAGCGAACGGCGCGGTCTCCGTGCATATCTCGGGTCATGTGAGCACTCGCTGCCTTCGGACGGGTCACGGGTGTGGCTTGGCAACGTGAAGCGTTTTTCATATCCCTTCCACTGCGGTGCATGGGCCTCAATGGCGCCGAGAGATCGCCTTCCATCCCGAGCCATTCACAGGCCCAAAACACAGCTCGGTTACACGTTGCACATCTTCTTGGTCCCACCATGACCGAGAGGCGAAATGAGATGTTCCGGCGGGCGTCGAAACGTCACCGAGCCTTTAAAGCTTTAAATACGACAGCCCAAGTGGTCCATCCCATACACAACACCCCTCCCTTCCCCCGAACCTAGTATCTCTCCCTAATTTGAGGCCGGACCCCAGCCCATTCATTCACCGCCAAGGACGCGATGGTCGCACTAAACATACTCGCTGGCGGATTCGTGAGCTTCATCGCGACGTACCTTTTCGATTCGGACGCAAAGACTTTGACTCTCGTAAGACAAAATCCGACTGGTCCCAGCACTTCTTGGATCGAGAGGTATGCTGTCGATCCGTCATTCCTCATGTGAGTCCCCTTTCGGCTAGTCGACGTCATTAAAAGCAACTGAGCGTTGGGCCGGTGTAGCGCTACGAACGAAGAGGATCCTGGAATCTTGCAGACTTTCAAGATCCAACAAGACGGTACCTTGGGACCAGCGATTTCAAACATCACTACCGGAGGGTTTGGTCCCACCCACATTTTGTCCACCGGCGACGGCACGATCGCCACGATGAACGTGCGTGACGTCTCGCACTCTAATCACCCCGCCCGACTTATGTCTCTTTCTACCTATTTAGTTCGGTGGTGGGAACGGCGCTATCTTTCAAGCCGACGCTTACCTGAATCCCGGACAGAAGGATCTGATCACCTTCCCTCCTCCTGGTCCAACCACAAATTCAACTCCCCATCAAACTATCCAGTTCCAGGACGAGTTGCTTGTTCCTGATCGCGTACGTAATTCCGTTGCGTGGAAACAACGAAGGTTACGGTGTTTACCGTTTCTGGATTACAGAATGGCGACACGATCTGGAGATTGACCAGGACGGATGGACACTGGTCGATAAAGGGGGAGATCAAGCAGAACACTGGCAGTGGGCCACGACACGCCGTCATTTCCAATGATATTATATTCACGCTGCACGAGAAAGACAACACCCTTACAGCTCAGAAGATCCCACAGCTTGGGAGCACAAACACCTCCTCCATAATCTCGTCTGCATCGATCATCCCAACCGACCAACCCTTCGCACCTGCGGACTTCGCCGCCGCAGAGCTGCTGTTCCCAGCGCCTTCTTCAAGCTTCTCGCAGCCATTCCTTTACGCCTCGAACCGCAACATCGGGACCTCTCCGGACCCTCGTGGAGACAGCATCGCCATCTTCACCTTCGACTCCAATGGCGTTCTGAAGCTGGTCAACCAAGCCTTCACTGGCTTGGTCAACATCCGTGGTATGCAATTTGGAGGCCCAGATGGCAGGTACCTCGCTGCGAGCGGCATATCTCAAGCTGGTGGCGTTGCAGTGTTTGAACGCACTGATGGTGGTGCCAACTTGGTAGAGGTGGCAAGGAACACCCAGATCCCGAACATGGGGACATTTGTTTGGGCGTAGGGTGTTTGATTCATCGTCTCATCTTTCTCTTCGATCTCATCGAGTGTAGCTCCATTTCATTCTTTCATTCACTATATATTATAATCTGCAATAAAGGATCCACGTCCGACGTAAGCCATGATCTGTGCCGAATGGGAAACCGGCTCCGAAACAGAACAGGCCACGCTGGTCCTCAGGCCTCAGCCCCAGAGACATCCCGATCGTCGGAGCCCCGGCGTATCTCGCCTACCAGGGGTATCCCCACACCAACGAACCCATCGCTTCAGATCCTGCAAGCATTTTTATTTCATTTTATCTCGGTAATCGCCACATTACCTGAATGCTTCGCAGTACCGTCCGTATCAGGCGGCGACCCAACTCTCCGGCAGGGGTATTTGGAACCATGGGCAGTCGTCGACCAACCTTTAGGAAGCGGCCCGAGGCACATCACGATCTTCGAGTACACACCCCGCGAGCCCCACGGGCTTTCCAATACCCCATTTCTCGGTGCATTCCACCCATCGGCACAAACAACTCGGGGCCTAACCCAAAGCTTCCCAATCACTCGACCGAACCCCCGGGTGCGACGTGGTCTGCGCCGGGGATCCTTATCCCACTTCCAAACCCGCTGCTCCCCCTACATTTTTACTTCCAACCGGAACATTGAAGCCCAGTATCAAGTTCCCGGGGAGTAACTCGATCGGCCTTCCGACGGGCGTGGCTTGGCAACGTGGAGCGTTCTTCATATTCCTTCCACTGTGGTACATGGGCCTCATTACATGGGGGGCAACGGAAGATTTAATCGTTGAAGAAATGGTTCGTTTCTTGAACCATATCTACAGGACAAATGGGAGCGGGGAAATATTAAGTACAATCATGTGCTCGCCAATGGGAGCGTCTCCCGTCTGTATCTTTGCGATGAGTTCAAAATCGTATCACTCGTCTTTATCTTGAAAGAACTGATTCAAACTTCAGCTATTTATTCAACGGTATAATCTTTGGTTGCCCGCGGTGTATATATTGGCGCCGATAGATCGCCTTCACCCCGAACCATTCACAGGTCCAAAACACAGCTCGGGTATACGTTGCACATCTTCTTGGTCCCACCATGGCTGAGAGGCGAAACAATTGTTCCGGCGGGCGTCGAAACACCACCGAGTCTTTAAACCTCTAAATACAACAGCCCAAGTGGCCCATCCCATACTCCACACCCCTCCCTTCCCCCAAACCGAACGCTCCCTAGTCCACTCATTCACCGCCAGGGACGCGATGGTCGCACTAAACATACTCGCTGGCGGATTCGTGAGCTTCATCGCGACGTACCTTTTTGATTCGGACGCAAGGACTTTGACTCTCGTAAGACAAAATCCGACTGGTTCCAACACTTCGTGGATCGAGAGGTATGCTGTCGATCCGTCATTCCTCATGTGAGTCCCCTTTCAGCTAGTCGACGGTGAAAGCAACTGAGCGTTGGGCCGATGCAGCTCTACGAACGCAGTGGATCCGGGAATCTTGCAGACTTTCAAGATCCAACAAGGCGGTACCTTGGGCCCGGCGATTTCAAACATCACTACCGGAGGGTTAGGTCCCACCCACATTTTGTCCACCGGCGACGGCACGATCGCCACGATGAACGTACATGACGTCTCGCACTCTAATCACCCCGCCCGACTTATGTCTCTTTCTATCTATTTAGTTCGGTGGTGGGAACGGCGTTATCTTCCAAGCCGACGCTTGCCTGAATCCCGGACAGAAGGATCTGATCACCTTCCCTCCTCCTGGTCCAACCACAAATTCAACTCCCCATCAAACTATCCAGTTCCAGGACGAGTTGCTTGTTCCTGATCGCGTACGTAATTCCGTT
>Ga0307511_10000404_pt1 | contig 45918 bp, 62 predicted proteins | sample 13_EM_MG_FD_200266 | JGI IMG/M metagenome (GOLD analysis project Ga0307511, IMG submission 200266) | Populus trichocarpa ectomycorrhiza microbial communities from riparian zone in the Pacific Northwest, United States - 13_EM | ecosystem: Host-associated > Plants > Roots > Unclassified | place... | reverse complement strand
GGCCCCCCCAAACACATTCGTGAGTATGCTTAATTCAACCGGTCCGCGCTGTTCTATTACAGACATGGACCCTGTTCTTCGGTAAACTATCGTAGTTTAAGTTATCGCCTTCGATACTTGATTTCCTCCTTCTTACTCGGTAAATCGTTCCACGCGGACTAAAATACGTAGAGCATTGCCGGATCATGAGGATCGTCATGCGCGGAGTGGGAGCAACAAGTGGGAGATCCGGGATTGCATTCTTCGGGTTCTCCCGTTACATAGATGCTACTACTGTCGTCATTACACAACCTTCTCCAGCAAGTCCTGTCCCTGCCGGAGTTGCACACCGCTGTGCTGTTCACTCCCGAGGGGCAGCTTGTGTCTTACGCATCCAACTCGTCGAAACCGAAGGACGAGATCCGGGTGTTTGTAGGAGTCAGTGGCGAAATCTGGCAGGAGACGAAGCAGCATGGGATAGGAATGGTGGATAGCGAGGTTTGGGAACACTCTGCATTCATTTTAACCGGTCCGAGCTGACAACTACCGCAATCCTAGATCGGTCGGATAATTGTTCTCCCGGTACTCCCACTGAAAGACAACGGGGGCGCGAACAAGGAGCCTGTGTCTGACGAAGGAGACCCGGTCATGTTGGTGGCTCTCAACGCAACGGAATCGGTCGACTGGGATAGGTTGAGGATATCAGTACGTTGACTTGCTTCCGCTTGTACCCGAGGTGACTTGCTCTGACGTCGGGTTACCCAGGCCAAAGAACTCGTCTATCATCTCGAAAAACCGGTGAACCGGCTCAAAGGGAGGCTGAGCACAAGGGTTGCTCAGCTCCCGCCTATGAATCCCAACGCACGACCACCTGTGGTTCCTCGTATACTAAAGCCACGTTAGACTTTTCGTCCTAGCTTGTAATTGTACACTATTTGAATGCAGTTTTTCTGAAGCCTGGGCCTTATACTTCGGGGGCCGGTTGTGCGCGTCTAACCGGAGATACAGCGAAATTTCATTCTGTGATCCTTTCCCGGTCTCGACCCTCTTTGCCCTCGACGTTCCGGGGACTGACCACCTTTCCAATGCGGCGTTGGCCATCTTCCGTACCACGGTCACGCACCCGCGCTTCGCTCATTCCACTCCCTCGGAACGTTTCCCAGCGTCACTACACTCCAGCTGCAGCAGTCGCCCAGGTGGTTTCTCAGTCCCCCCCTCCCCCTACCTCCCAACCTTTCCAAGATGCCCTAACGACTCCCCGGAAAACTGCAGTCGTCCCACCCCACACGGACCCGTTCAAATTGCTCGCACCGCAAATCGCGCAGCTGCGAGAGTCGTTAATGAACCTGTTGGGTTCATCGCATCCGGGTTTGACGGAGATTGCGAGATACTACTTTCTGCATCCGTCGAAACAGCTTAGGCCGTTGATCGTGTTGCTCTGGTCACAGGCGACGAATGGGCTCGGACACGACTGGCGGCTCAAATCGTGGGCTGCGGAACGCGAAGGCGTTGGGGGTCGAGCGGACGAGCTCGATCGTCCCCTGACGCGTCCAGACGTGTTAAACGACTGGAACCCCAACATGCCAGACCATACCGCTTCATTTGAGTCCGTTTTCGCCCTACGATCATCCCGACAGACGTCAATTCCCCCGATCCCACCTCCAGAACTCCTATCGCCACTCGAACCTCGTCAAGTCGCCTCGTCACTCTCAGCCCTACCCACCCAGATGCGCCTCGCCCAAATCGTAGAGATGATACACGTCGCGACCCTCCTGCATGATGACGTCATCGACGAATCACCTCTCCGAAGAGGTGCTGCTTCCGCTCCTGCAGCGTTTGGGAACAAGTTTTCGATTTTGGGTGGAGATTTCTTGTTGGGAAGGGCTAGCGCGGCGTTGTCTCGGTTGGATTCTATGGAGGTCGTCGAGCTCATTTCGAGCGTGATCGCGAATTTGGTTGAGGGTGAGATCTTGCAGATGAAGGCTATCCATGGGAGGGATGAATCCGAGCAGGTTCGACCCACCCTTGGGAAGGAGAACTGGAACATCTACCTGCAGAAGACTTATTTGAAGACGGCCAGTCTCATGGCCAAGGGCGCCCGGGCTGCCGTCGTTCTTGGTGGCTGCAGGGAGGGCGAGATCTGGAAGGAGGTCGCCTACGCTTACGGTCGTAACCTTGGAATTGCCTTTCAGGTAAGTCCACGAGCACCTCGCTTGAGCGTTGACTAAACTCCCTCGCGTTACTTCCAGCTCGTAGACGACATCATGGATTACGAATCCGTAGAAAGTGCAATGGGCAAGCCCGGCGGGGCAGATCTACAACTCGGTCTCGCGACTGGCCCGGCTCTATTTGCGTGGGAGGAACATCCAGAACTCGGTCCACTCATCGAACGCAAATTCAAGCAACCCGGAGACGTGGAACTGGTTCGTCCAGATTCGTGTCATGTATCCATAATATCAACTGACACCCAAACCTTCCAGGCCCGGGATTACGTTCGACGTTCCTCTGGTCTAGAGCGAACGAGAGAGCTCGCACAAGACCACGCCGACAAGGCCAAAGAGGTCTTGTCACACTTACCGGACAGTGACGCCAAAAACGCGCTATCTGCACTCAGCGATCGTGTTGTTAAACGGACTCGGTGAATTACACCCGCATTAGATAGACCTGTCCTTGATGAACCGTTATCTTGCAAACACGCCCACTCGGCACCCAGTACCCACCGCTTAATACGAAAATTTGTCCGACCGGACAAGCTGTTTCTGCAAATTCAGGATGGGACGGATTCTTTCAGGTTCCTGTCACAATTTGGGGTTATGGGTGTATTATATAGGAAGAGTATGAACCAAGTCCCAAATGCATATGGTGCTATAACTATCAGTAAGAATTTACTTTCGCTTCTTCACAGGAGTGTCAGTCTTCTTGTCCTCGCCAGCTTTTGAAACGGGAGCTGTCTCGGTTTTGGTTTTGTCGTCGGGTGTGGGAGCATCGGTCTTCTTGGATGGCTTCTGAAAGAGGAAACAATGAGTATTTGGAACTTGGTGGCGATAATGAAGGGAAGTTAGACTCACGGCAGGAGGTTTTGGTGAAGATCCTCCGGAGACGAGACTGAAGAGAGCACCGATGAAGAAGAGAACAACGAGACCGAGACCACCAGCAACCTCTGGCTTAGCCTTGGCGGCGAATACGGGATCGATCTTGGCGAGTTCAACAAACTCGAGGACCTTCTCGCGGATGAATCCAACGGGATCATCCTTGAAGACTGTCTGGATGTCACCGGCTTCCTCGGCCTCGGCCTTCTCCTCAGCCTTCTTGGCCTCCCCCTCGACTTTCTTCTTGACCTCAAAAGTCTCCTCAGCGAGCTTCTTAGCGTCCTCAGGCGAGTGACCGATGTACAAGTTGTCGAACAGGATGTCCTCAGTCATGGTCCAGAGTTCAATACCAACACCACCCTGTATAATGTCATAAGAGAGTGAAGGAGATTAAACAAGTGAGGCGCCTTACAATCCTCTCGAGGCTCTTGACGGGGGTGTTATCCTCGAAGTAACCAGGGTTGGGGATCTTTCGTGGGGCCCACTCTCCCTTGTATTCGGGATTGTCGATCATCGGGGCGTACCACTTGCCCTTGTAGGCGGGGTTGGCCTTCAAGGGCTGCTTCCATTCACCGCACCCAGGAGCATCACTGCACTTGGGGTTGGGAACGGTCGGAGCAATCCAGTCACCATCCTCCTCGTCATCCCACTCCTCGGGTTTCTCGGAGTCGGGGTCGGGGATAGCCAGAGGCTCGTTATCGAGCCAGCCTGCGGGCTTGACGGCATCCTCATCAACGATCTCGTAAGCGGCGTCTTCATCCCAGTCGGCGGGCTACGCGGGAATTTAGACCACACATGAGATGCTACGTTGTGACTAGTAAATACCTTGGTGGCGGCCGGGTCGGAGATCCGTTTGAGGTCGACCCAGTCGGCAGGCTTCTTGTCTTCCGGATCGTCGATCTCCTTAGGTGGGTTGACAGGTGGCTGGAAGTCGGTGAGCAGGCTACCAGTCTCGGGCTTTCCGTTGTCGATGGTGACGGAGTAGGTGTTGTCAGGACTGGATATAGGGGTTAGGACGATGATTGATCCGTTAGATAAACGAAAGACGCGTACTTGATCACAAGCGTGTACAACTTCGTGGCCTTGTCAATAGAAGGGATGGGGGCTCCAGTGAGGTGTTTCTCCTCGTATTCACCAGTGATGGGGTTCTTGTGGCGGAAGATGAAGTGGACCTGTGTGGAGTGGTTAGCATGTGCGGTGACACGTGTAAAGCCCGTCCGTAGCCCACCTTGGTTCCAGGGCAAGTGAGATCAGGACCAAACATGACGACCCAAGGAGTCTTGTCAGAGAACTCCGTGGGGCTCGACTGGAAACCATCCTCGAGAAGCTTGATATAACCACCGCCGCAGTTTCCACCCTTTTGGTACTTGACTTCGTATTGAACCACCAATGGCTTGTTCTTGAAGTCCAGGGGAGCTTTCAGGGGGGCGGAGATGGCGTGATGGGCAGCCTTGCTTTTGGCGACGAGACCGGTGTCGCCTTCGATGATTGGGGTGATAGGCTCCTCGACCTTCCATTCACCAACATAGCTAAATGTCTCAGTACCGACGGGGGTCTTCTTGGTGGCCTCTGAGGGTGTCCAGCGTGATAGCCAGTCACTGGTGAATTGTTCAAGGAAGGGGGCTTCAATAGACGTGGACTGTAGGGAACGCGTATTAGCGATAACGAGGTTAGGACAACGTCATAATGGGGATCCCAATACCTGGAAGAGTGGCTTCTGCTCTTGGGCGGCGACGAGGAGGGCGAGAGCGAGAAGACCGGAAGAGAGCGCTACGCTTCGCATTGTTTACGAAGGACCAGGGACGAAGATGGGGAAGACGGTGAGGAGGGTTGAAGGAATAAACTTGAAGCTCTTGAGCTTCGCTGGCAGACAATGAATTTATGCCAACAGCGCTGTGTTTGTCCTTGTTTGTCCGCCACGTAGCCTAGCTTCGGACGTCACACGTCAGGCGCCAGCGACGTGGTCAAACCGACTTCTCAAAAGCATGAATTCGCGCAGACCGAGTGGATGAACTACTTGGCTACCCTTGGGCTACCCACAACTTTATTAACTGACCGACCCCACCACCAGCGATCGAAAAAAAAAAACAGCCGATCCTCTGACCCTAATCTTATCTTACTGAGCTGCAGCCGAACACCCGACTCGGGACCAAAGAAACGAGAGACTTACCCCACTGACCAGGGAAAATGAACCGGCTGCTCTCGTCTAACATCACGAACTGAAGCGTCGCGATCACTGGGGCACGCATGCCGGTTGATTGTTCTACCACCATCCTGTCATGGAGGGACACGATTGTGGCGTCCGGACAAACCCGCACGCGGTCGTTCAAATAGGGGCAGAAGCTCACCGCAAGGAAAGGCAGATTAAGCGTAGGTCGACCTAGGCACTTGTTACATGGGTGAGGGCGACGACAACAAGATGGAGATGAAGGTTCCTCACGAAATGATCGCAAGCTTGGTTTCATGTCGAAACCGGCAGAGGGTCGCGGTCGAGAAAAAAAAAAGATGGAAAAGCTGATTTGCTTCCAAGGGACATACCACCAGCAAAGAACGCTTCTGCAGGTTACTCTGGCCAGAAACCCCAGATCGCCCAGAGGGGGATGGCGGGCGTCAAGAGCAGAACATTGATCGGAACGCGATCCATCCGCTCCTTCCGTTGACCATGACCACATTATCCGACGACACACTGAGAAAGGTTTGCTTTCACCCAGATATCTCTTTCCAATCCTCTAAAATGACACAAACCCAAAGATCCTGATCCAAATCCAACAAACCGCGATCCAATCCCAACGATCTTTGAACATCTCACGACAGCAGACCGCTGCCAAAGAACGCGAGAGACGGATCCTCCAGTTAACCATAGATGAGGTCAGCTCGATCGACAAGGATGTGAACACATACAAGGGGGTTGGAAAGATGTGAGAGTGTCGAAGATGTTCAGGCAGCCCTTGCGCTTATGCTGACATGCACTGCTACAGGTTCGTGATGGTCCCCCGAGGGACTATGGAGGCCGATCTGAAGCGGCAGCAGAGAGAGCTATCAGACGACATCAATAACCTTAACAAGAAGGTAAGCACTCCTCGACACTGCCTGAACCTAACATCTCGCTAACGACTCACCGTAGACCAAATTCCTTGAAAAACAGTTCAATGATGCCCAAGCACAGATACGTGATATCGTGAGTTCATCGCGCGACAGCCCTCAAGCTAACCGATTGATGTTCTCTGCAGTTCCACCACAGTCCCAGGGAGTGAGGCTTATTACACGGGAGGGGGCAGACTGTCGTAACTTTAGAAAGTAGAGCCTAGAACCTCTTACACGTTAGAGTATCTTCGCCCGATCACCAGCGGAGGGTTCTGGGGTTGCCGACGATCCTGCACCGTATCCATGCGTCTGTGTGTCAGGTTATAGACCCCGTAGACTTACGCCTGATCTAATCGCGCAGTCCAATCCTTGTATCACGACCCCCACTTCCCCGGCCTTATCTCTTCCCCTCATGTCCACTCAACCCTTGAAGAATCTGGGCCTACCCCCAGTTCCACCAGAACTCAAATCCATACTGGGGTTTCTACAAAGGGCAGATGAGCTCAAGTCGCAGGAGCCGGTTGTGGCGTACTGGGGTGCGAATTTACGTTCGTGACCCTCCGCATTGACCAGAGCATTGATCGCCGCCTGGACGTTCTCAGCATTGTATCATGCAGCACAGGTCGGGATCGCTGCGAGGATGAAGGATCCCGCCGCAAGGAGTTACCTGTCCCCACTCCTCACCCTCCTCGAGAAGATGAAGAAGGAGATAGGCCCTAGTGACGCCATCGACAATGATGTCGTTGCTGCGGCTTATGTAGAGAACTTCGCCTTGAAGGTCTTCGGAATGACGGATTCGGAGGATCGAGCGGGAAAGGCTACTCGTGGAACGGCTAAGAAGTTCCTCGTGGCTGCGAATCTGTTCGAGCTGCTCCAAGTCTTCGACAAGGCAAACATCCCCGATTCCGTTCGTAATCTTCGCTGCGCCCATACTATGACGTCACCAGGCTGACCTGTTCTCGCTCAGGTCGATGACAAAATCCGATATGCAAAGTGGAAAGCTGCGGACATCTCAAAGGCGCTCCGCGAGGGACGGAAACCCGCTCCAGGACCTGCCGGTCAAGTAGAAGAAAGTCCTGTGCCAAACATCACCATCGAAGCTGCGTCCCCACCCGTAGACCCTCCTACCAGGGGTTGGCCAGGATCACCTGCTGAGTTCGACTCTGATCCATCGAGTCCTGGGAACTGGAGCACGATTGCCACGCCGGGCACGGCTAATTTTCACACGTTCGATATGCCTATCAGCCCCGCACCCGGCGACTGGCAGGACCCACGGAGGGCAAGTGTAAGTGGCGAATTGGAAGGAGTTCCAGAGCAGCCTGCTACCCCAGAGGAATCTCTATTCGGAGATCCTCACACCAGGCGTCCCACACAATTGCCTCCCGGGCGGGCACCACCACTATCACCCCCTCAGCCCTCCGAGCCTGGATCGACACAACCTCCGGGAGCCGTGCCAACTCATATTGAGACCTTCACACCACCGCCGACGGACCCTGCAGTCAATACACTCCCGCAGCCGCCCATTCAGCCGTACCAACAGTTGACCACCCCGATGCAGTACCCACCACCCCAAATGATTAATAGCTTCGTTCCGCCACAACCGCCGCCATCGGCTCCGATTCCTCCTACCCAACTAACCCCGCAACAAATCTCGCAAGCGCAGAAACATTGTCGGTATGCGATTTCTGCACTCGACTACGAGGATTTTGTAAGGGCGAGGCAAGATTTGTTGGACGCTTTGAAGATAATCGGGGGTTAGGTTCAGCATTGTAAGAGTTCCCTCTTCTGCCCTTACGGATTTTCCCTCTCGCCTTTATTTTATTTGTATGAATACAGAGTTGAGGTTGTTGCAGGGTCGCTGGCTTGACCAAGCATCAATTGTGCGGATGTCAGGATCGATGTCGACTTCTTAATGAACACATGGGGAGAAACCCGGTCTCGCTGTTTTTTATTTTATTTTCTCCGCTCAACGCGGCACCCCCTCGCAACCGCATGAACGCCGGAGAGGGGAGGAGGGGGACGTGTTGAATGGGGAACACTGCTCGGGTGCCTTCCATCACGTCCAAAACTCAACCACCATCTGATCGGTCCTTTGAGAAAAAAGAAGCAAAGAAGGACGATGAATTAGCTGCGGAATCGCGCGGAAGGAGGAGGGGGTCCCTTGTCAACGACCACGACCTTACCATATATGCTTAAACCACCCATTTCCTACCATCTGGGGTAAACGCAAGCAATTATGTCTGTGGATCAAAACAAGTACGGGAAGGCGTTGACGTTCGCGCTTGGCCCTATCCCCCCCCCTCTAAATCAGACAGCAGGCAAAAAAAATCTATCTCCATCAGAGGGCGGCATCAGCAAAACGTCCAACAAGCCTCTCTGAGCCAAATTCTATTCAGTTTTGGTAACAGCGCCGGCCGGTCACCGGCTATTAGGTCGGGCAAGCACCATCCGACATGGTGTGGTTTCGCCAGATGGTAAGCGTTGTCGGTCGCTCGGGTGTGGGGGGGTCATCTCTCTCTCTCTGGGCCGGAGAGCCGCACATGTGAATTCAGTTGGAACCAGTGCGCGACATTCAACTTTGTCGCGCGTCGTTCAGGAATACGCCTAATGACGCCTCTTGATGTTTCAACTAGGGAATTGGGGCGAGAAGAACACTGACCTGTTGAGAGGCGTGTAACAGGGTGGTAACGACAGATCACCCTCCCTCTCTCTCGACTCCCCCCGCTTGTGGACCGGCGGTGTTATGGAGTTCAGGAGATCAATGCCCCGGGCCGCGCAACCGGGAGCTCCCCAAGTCCCATTCTTTCCCACCGGGTGCCACTTCCCTGGGAACATTTCGGACGCGCGGCCAAAGGCTGGGGAAGGACCTGTCATGTAAAGCGTGAGGTTTCCGGCCGAGCCTCAAGAAGGACTGGTGTGGGGTAAGCGAATCGCCGGACCGGACCGGGAAAACGATCTCGGGTTCCAAGCTCCTCCACAAGTTTCCATTGCACGATTAGTTCGCATCAAGCGCGTAGGCTTTCACCTGCCCTCGTTTATTTTGAACAACGTTGGCTAGTTCTGCCGTGTTTACATGATCTCGGAGGAGAGGACGGGTACTCCCAACAGCTGACCCGGATGGGATGCCAAAAGTAGCAACTGTTCCGATACGACCGAAAACAACGCAAATCCACCGTCACGGGTGGCCAAGCAGAAGGAGAACCTCGCTCAGCCGGTGCCAAGGCCGAGGTCCAGTTGAACCTCGCCCTCGCTACCACATAGGAATAGGAGGGACCACGCGCCCACAAAGTCGAGAGAGCGCGGGGACCGCACGTACGGCGGGGTCGGCGAGGAACTTTCCCTGGACGTCCTCCCCACGCCACTGTGCGCATACGGCTAGGAACATGCGCGGTCTGCCCTTCAAGGTCCGAGGGGAAGCGGAAGCGCAGGAGATAGCCTTTGTCTGATGTTCGGTTCTGCTTCCAGAATTCCCAGAGATCTCGACAGGATTTACTCTTCTTTCACTTGGAGCTGCCGTTCGGGCTCAAGAGTGAACGCCGGGGGGTTATTTTCTCTTCTTCCGTCGATCGAGCACACGACACACAGTCAAACCCTTCCCCGCGTGGGTTTGACGTGAGAGACTGGGTGCTTGATGTGACAATATCGCTTCCAAGTGCATCATGCGGGAAGCCTTCGATCGGTCGGAGGTTGGAACTTGCAAGGTCAGAGGGTGACGGTTTACGTCCTGGTCCAGTTTGCTTTTGATCGGATCGCGGGTAACGAAGAATGACCGCGATGGACCCCTGGGTTCCTGTCCCGGAAGGGCAAAGAAAGATCCCCCATCTGAAACAATGATGGCTGGTGGAGGGTGACAACAAACACCGACGTTGGTATTAGTACAGGGGCGGAGGGAGAGAAGTGGGATAAGTTAAAGGGCAGTTCACAGCAGCGACGTGTCGTACGAAGAGAGGAACGAATCGATAACAAAGTGTCGGGGGTGTGTGCAAGGGCGTGGAAGAACAGGGAGACAGAGAGCGGATGCGGAATAGTCGAATATAGGGTAGTGTCCGTGTAGGCTGGTGGGGTGCGACGTTTTATGTGAACGCGGTCCGATGTTACACCTCGATAGCGGGTTAATGGTACATATTATAGTCAACCGGTGGGGGCGTCGCGATAATGTGGTTGTGCGGATAAATGTGCAGATGATTGGGCGGAGGGCTGAGACGCCGACATTGCATCATCAGGTGGCGGCATGTGTAGGCCGTTGGATACGGTTTGCACCCGAAGGCCCATGGCATGATGGGGTCGTTTACGAGGTGGGATCCCCGATACATCCTAGTGGGACAACTGACGTTTAGTAAAATGAACTTTCGCGGATGCCGCTATCGTTATACCTCAGGTTCTAAAATGAATTAGGAACAAGGGTCTGTCAGTGGCTTGAACTCCTGATATATGAACGCGCGCGCTAAGTACCTTCGATGTTTCCATACGGCCAGTCCCGTTTACGGGCCCGGTTTACAGGTAGTTGAGGCATGAAGTCGGGGGTCATCGACATGGGTCCCTAAAGCGGCCAGGTTACGAACGCATTGGAGTATAGATAGCGTCATTATCTACCTGTCTCATAGTTGAGGGGTCGCCCGAGCTCATGTTGTGACCGTTTAGGGTCATCCTGGTATCTGGCTGCCAGGGCTGCCTATTGTTGTTGGTGGTAGAAAACTGTTGTACGGTCATCTGGGGGTTTTGGAAGTTAGGTCCGGGACGATCCTGACGATCGTTATCCCAGCCGGACAGTGGGGACGTCAACGGAGGACGGTGAGCCGTAGCGAACGACGGGCTCGCGAGCGTTTGGTGGGTGGGTAGCGTTGGTGTAAATTGAGATTGAGGGGGGACTCGTGCGTCAGGGTGTACCGGAGACCCGTTTGCGGGTGGGGGAGGGGGGTCTTGTCGATCTCAATCTCGGGCGGCGGCGGCGAGGTAGAGAAAGACTCACAAGACAGCATGTTATGGTGATTTGAGTTGTGATATTCCACAAACATAGAGACTGCTGGGGCTGAGCAGCGTTCCAAAAGGAGATAATGATGGACTCACTCAGTTCACTTCTCCGATCCTCGGCAGCCACCAGGGCGGTTTGGGCCTTGCGCTCAGCCTCCAACGCTTGATTAAATTTTTGCAGGGCTACATGTGTCTCCTTTCTGGCCAGGAAAAGGACACGACGGAGGTTATCTATCTCTTGTTCTGCATCATGTGACGCACGCTTAGCGAACGGGAGGCGGAAGCGGGAAAATATGGTAGCCGTACTGTTCATTGCAGCGTCCTTGTCCCAGGTGGCTATACGCGAACGGGTCCCGGATTGGGAAGTCATGGTGGAGGATGAGCCATTATGGTCTTCATCTGGGAAACGCGGATCGACGTGGGCGTTCAGTTCCATCGGTCGGAAGAAGGGAGTTACGGACCTAATAAGCGGGAAGGGTCGTCAACAAATGATGTTGATGCTCGGGAGTCTTCAGGTGTCTCAGAACGATGGATGCCAACGGAAAGCTGCGGCTGATGCTCAGTTCCAGGGGACAATCCTCGTAGCCGGGGGTTGTGCGGGATGCTGGCCATTTGGCGTTCAATGAACTTGCGAAGGAACGGGAAGTCTTGCTCATCGGACATGACGTATGGGGGGCCACGAATCTCTCCCTTTGCGATGAGCATTTCCAAATGGGCCATGACCTTGTCTTTCAGTTGCTGGTATTACCGGACAGGAACGAGTCAGATCACACACAATGAGGCGATGAATGGGCGAAAGAGGGGGGTTGTGGGGGAGAAGGGGGAGGCGGGTGTTTTCTGAAAGAAAGGGATCGGGGACAAACCTGAAGCCATTCGTTGAGCTCGATATGATCCTGGTCTGCCTGAGCATCGTAGTCCTGGCGTCTTCTCGCCTTCCTCCAAAAACCTTTTGTGAGCTTGAGGGCACTGGTGACCGCGTCGTCAAGAATGCGATAGTGTTCGCTCGCCTGACGGGTGAGAGTGACGGCGAGCACGCCGGGTTGAACGCGCAGCTGGAGGACGCAACGGCCGTCCGGGCCCGGGGGAGAGAGGGAGCCTTTCGAGCCTTGATTTCCTCTAGTCGCGCCTCTGGAGACAGAGCCGAGTTCTGGCCATGGGTGGTCGTCTGGGAGCATTGAGAGATGATCGAGGCAGACCGGAAGAGGAGGGGGAGGGAGTGGAGACGGAAGCAAGAAGGAAAGAGGAAAGGGATGAGAGGAAATTCATGTAATTGGCGGATGGCTCGTCCCTCTCTCACTTTACAGAGGATGGGAATTTTCAATCGCACACAAGTCCATTTCGGCGGGTTTCCAATTTGTCATCATGTCCACTTGTTCACTTCCGAATCTGTCTATCACCTCCTTCCATATCAGGTAACTTGGGCGCCACAATCTTACCCGGCCGCTTATCCCCTCCTCCTTTCCCACGCTGAATCTCCCCTTCTCCCCCCAAAAAATAGGCACAGACCGGGACACGTGACGGACAGGTGACTAACAGCCCGAACTGGCTTTCTCACCCAGATTGCCGACCCGCATCGGCACCGGGGCTCTGGAGGAACGTCTGCGTCTGCGTCTGCGCTGGTGGAATGATCATCATCGGTGGTGGTGTGTCCAACGCCGCCGTGCCCGACTTCTTGTTCGATCCCAACTCCACGCCCGGTGTCCGTAACGAGTGGAATGCCGTGACGACCCGCGACAGCTCATCGAGCTACCGGCAACTTGATGAGCACACGAATAGAGTTGCAATAAATATTACCTTTGTCATTATATTCTCCGTCGCTTCCTTCCGTCCCTGAAACTTGTTCGCCAGCTTCGTAAATTCCTCTTCCCGCGCGTCCTTCTCCCTCACCTCGTCGTCCTCCGCATCTTCCCACTTCTCCCCCTCAGAAGCACTCGTCGAATGCACCCGCTCCACCGAAAGTTGGTCCGCCTGATGTCCGAGCCCGATATTCTCCATCGTGACGTGCATATTCGCGATCTGAGTCTGAATGTCCCGAATGTTCCCCATGTGCGACCACAAATCCTCTTTCCTCGCTTCAAACCCCGTACGGTCGTTTGGAGCGTGATCCCCATCACCCTGGATCGAGAGTCCAATCAGAGAGCCCGCGAATGGGTCGTGCAGCGGGGTTCGGCCAGGCGACTGAGGTCGATGGTTTGTCTCAGCCTCCCCCTTTCCCAAGGGGACTTCAGGCACGTCGAGTCTGCTAGCACTTGGTCCCTGTCGGTATGAGAACAGCTCCGCGAGGACCACGTCGTGGGGGGTGGACACTGCTGTCGTCACCCCTCGCCCGAGGGACGGTCTGAGCGTGGAAGGGTTCGGAGTCTGTTGCTCTAATTCCCGCCGCCTGTGACCGCCGTCTAGAGGGGAAGGCGGACGCAGGTCATCCTCTCTCGCCCGTTCCTCGTCTGCGACGGACCTGTCTTGCGCTTGTTTGGACATGACGAGAGGAGGGAACGATCAAGCTTGAGATCGCCGTTACCTTATCGGGTCGTTCTCCCTCAGAACCACAAACTTTGTCCACGTTCAAGAGATTCGGAAGATTCCAGAGAGAAGATCTACAAATGAGATGTGCCCGCATGCTGCAATCTTCCTTTCCATCTTCCATAGCATTCCGACAACTGCTCATTGAACGTCGATCTTTCACTCCTCTTCCGTTGACTCCGCCCCCGCATCTTCCAACGCCAGCGCTCCGAACCTTCCACCGAAACCTGCCCCTCCGTCCTCTTCCTCCTCATCTGAAAGACCATCTCCTTCACTACCTTCTTCGTCCGATTCCGAGACATGATCTTGTTCCACTTCCTCCTCTTCGCCGTCACTCTCCAAGTCCACCCCCGCGCCATCACCCTCACCCTGGATCCAAATTCCGTCTCCTGTTTCACTGAGCATCGACGGATTCGTATCTGGGGCCCAAAACGCCCACCGCACCCTACCCTCTGCCAGCGCGCGGAGAACTGTTTCGAAATGTCATTGTCCAAAGTTCGTGAGACCGAAAGGTGCACGTACCAGCATTCCCCGCACGATTGACATCAGGACGCCCGGCTTTGGCTGTCACCCAGTTCTTCGCCCCTGCATACGCAATCAGCACATCCATCGCCGTCCAAGCCGGCTCCAGCATCTCAGACTGAACCTGGGCCCTGGGCACTCGCCATGTTCTCTTATCTTCGGCTGCCATTGTCGAAAGTGCGGGATGTGTGAGACCAAACACCCGTTCCAGCGGCAAAAGCTGCGATACATGATGGATGCACGCCGGTACTGCCGAGACTTTTGAGATGGGAAGGATTCCACTCAACACCTAAAACGGAAGTAGCGCGAGGTTGAGAACATCTTCATGTTTATCATAATGAATACGTGCCTGTGTCTCCATCGGCACAAAATTCGGCATCACTAGACCGGGACAATCTACGAGTCGTACATCGGGCGTCCAGAAGAGCGTTTGAAAGTGTTTGGTCTAAAACAGCAATCATCGGAGACTGTTACAGTTTCAGTGGATCACCGTACCTTGCCAGGCGTCCTGGAAGCGCGAACCTTGATGGTACCAAACAGTGCATTCAGCAGGGAAGACTTTCCAACGTTGGGCTGGCCTAGATTCAAGATTCCAACAAGGAAGCACGATGTCAACTCCTTAGAGAATAAAGGGGGCAACCAGGTGGGGTTTCAATTACCTATCAGACCAATTGTCAAAAAGTCTGGTTCCACGACCTCGGCCGTCTCTTCCTTTCCATCAGGTGACCCCCTATCCTCAGCAGTCGAATCGAGCGCGCTCGGTCGCGGTGCGATGGGCCCGCCAATTGGCTGCCCTACCTTATCTCCATGAGCGCTAAGAACCGCGCCCCAATCTACTTCCGCCTTAACTGACGGTTTCCATCGTTTCAGCTTCGCTTCGTCCCCTCGAACAGTCTCTGGAGGTCGAAGAAGCTCTTGATGAACTTCACGAAGAGCCTGTACAAGTCTCTCGCGGAATGTGTGGGGTAAGTGGGGTTCGTAACGTCGGTTCCGTTTGCTAGTCCCCTCATCATTTGGTCCCAATTCCTTAGGGATGTAGGACTCGACCTGGACGACGCGAACGTGTGGGTACCGCTTCTTGAGGTAATCGGACCATGTGTTTGCCCGGTCCGGACCAGATATGTCGACCTTGGTGAGAACCAAGATGATCTTACGATTCGGGAGCCCGGCGAGATAGGCCGCCAGAGATGGTGGATAGTGAAGAAGGGGGCAACGGGAGTCCAACAGGATCAAAAGGATCTGGGAGATCTCGGACACTCTCCACCTGATTGGTTTCTGTGGTTAGAGGGTTCGTGTGACCGCAGTGGAGGACAGGCTCACAGTTGTCTCCAGACCTCGAGGTTCCGTTCGAAATGTGTGGGTGCACGTGGCATTACACCTTCACCCTGGTCACCCGTTGCGACATCGGAGGGGCGTGAGCCACAGTCGACCCATTCCTTGAACACTTGATCCGTTTGATCAAGCCATTTCTTGAACAGCCCCTCTTCGTTCTTCTCGACCTCGGTCTTACTCATGTCGTACCTCCATTTCGGTCTCTTTGGACAGGATAGCTTTCGTGTGTCCTCGTCACTCGACTGATGGAGATCATCGGTGCTAAATATGGCAACAGTGGGCGGGAGAGGACGAGGCAGTGGCTGTTTAGATGCTATGAGTCTAGACCTCTCGAGGTACGCAGGAGAGAGTTTGATGAACGCCGACTGCAATTTCCGAGAAGATGCAACAGCCTGTGCGTCCACGGTCCCGGCGACAGCTGATCTTGACGCCAGGGGACGCCCCTTCCGTTTGGGATTGCGTTTGGCGGGTGGTGGAGGCGAGACATCGCCTCGCTTGACCGCGCGTTTCTCCTGGAGCTGGGCCTTGCGCTGTTTGTTTGAGAAGGGCTTCTTGCGTGGCATGAGAGAGGGGTCGATGGGGAGATGGAGCCGTGGGGAGAGATGACGATGATTGTGGCGATCGTGGTGATCGAGTCGACTCTAACTCTGAAAAATTGGCAAAAGGCGGAGGGACGAAGAACGCTCTTTGGTCCGTGTCATTGAGATGGGATTGAGAGGGAGAGACGAGCAGCCGAGGGCGGGCTCAGGTATGGACGCTGTCAACCGATAAGTAGCGCTTACGTCTGGACGGCGGTGCATTCAGAACTGGGCTGTTCGTACCATTCAATCACCACCGCTGTGGGAGAGCTGGCCACGGGTCGCCGGTTGGGACGCTGCAGCCGATGTTACGGTCGTAGCTGTGAGCGGGGAAGCAGAGAAGATTTATCCGCAGGTTTCGAAAAGCCGCAACGCCTTTCCCCCGCGGGTTCTCGTCCAATCACGGACAGGCCGGTCACGCGACTTGCTCAGTGCGCTGTCGACTGTTCCCAGTATATATAAACTACAACCCTCGATGTTCGCGCCCCCACGCCATCCTCTCCTCCCTCCATGTCCGCCCCTACGTCCGTCAAGAACGTCGTGGTCCTCGGCGGTGGCTGCGCCGGTGTCACCGTCGCTCAATCCCTCTCCAAGAAGCTGGATCACGCACTGTACAACCTTATCCTTGTCGACATGCGTCCCCACACGATATGGCTCCCGGCTGGTGTCAGGATGGTAGTCACCCACGATGAGGCGTTTACGGACACGGTGCGTCTCCCCCACTCCAGATGCTCAATCGCGGGTCTCTAATTCCATCCTGTAGGCCGTGTTCCCGTACGGGGGTGTTTTCCCACCAGGAAAGGGGACTTTCAAAATGGTACATCACTTTCCCACCACCTGCCCGTTGTAGTAACTCGGAAGCAGGGCAAAGTCGTGGCGATCAACGAGGCCAAAGATCAACATGGCGGACAACTCGCGTTTGATAGCGGGGAGACATTAGACTACGAGGGTGGGTCGCCGATGTTCACACGCCTGCTCGATTCATCCATTTAACGCGAACTAGTCCTCGCCGTGTGCATTGGCTCGCGTTGGCCTGGACCACTTAATTTCCCCAACTCGAGGGAGGAGTTCGACAAGTTCGTGGAAGGATGGCGTTCCAAGTTCAAGGAAGCCAAGGATATCTTGTTGGTTGGCGCTGGCGCAGTAGGGTTAGGTATGCTCTCAAGCCTCTTCCCAGCCCTCTTACCCATCGCGCTTCAGAACTATCCGGGGAGCTGAGAGACGAATACCCGGTAAGGATTCTCTCCTGATTGTGATCTCAGTCCCCTTATCCGCTCCCCCCTCCTCCCCTCGCAGACCAAGAAGATTACCGTTGTCCACAGTCACACCCTTGTCCTTAACCAGACATACCCCGTCAAGTTTCGCAAGATGGTCGGAGCCCAGTTCAAGGCCAGGAACATCGACTTCATCTTGAACGATATTGTAGAGTCCTTCCCAGAATCGGACTCCGGTGAGGTCGTCCTCAAGTCCGGACAGAAGGTTCAGGCCGATTTGATCGTGAGTCGTTCCCCACTCGGACACAGTCCGCTTGCTTTAACTCCCGTCGTCGATCAGGTACGGACATCGGGACCACGACCAAACACAGACATCCTCGCGTCGTCCCTCGGTGCAGACATTCTCACTGAGGGGAAGTTTGTCCACGTTTCCCCCCAGCTCCAGGTCTTCGGTCATCCGTCAGTGTTTGCCGCTGGTGACATTATTGACTGGCCTGAGGAGAAGCAGTTCGGGAAGACGGTTGGCCAGGCAGCTGTCGTGGCTGCCAACATCGTCAGCTACCTTACGAACAAACCACTCACGAAGGAATACACAGGGGGATTTGAGGCAATCATTCTGACGAATGGAAAGGTTCGAGTCTCAGCGCCTCACTCACGTTCCTGGTCGTGTCTGACATCTTCCATACCCACATCAGTCATCCGGCGCCGCGTACCTGCCTTTCCTGTGGGGGCTTGTCTTCGGACCCTGGTTTGCCCGAATGGTCAAGTCGAAAACGCTCCTGCTTGGACTTGTGCGTTCCAAGATGGGCCAGTGAGGATTCAGACACAGTATTCTTGAGTTCCAGACGGCGGCCGCTATGTACGTTGACTGCCCCGACGGATTGTAATATAGAGTGTGATCAGCCACCGCGACCTCTAGTCGAAGAGTCTAAGTACACTATACCCTAATAGACGATGACGGCATGGACGAACGTTCCTAGTTGAAGTTCCAGGTGTATAAAAAGACTCTGCTCCCTCATGGATTTTTCTTCGTACCATAGCCCTCTTGTACGACTGAGGGAAGCTGAATTTTCGAGTCTTAGCGACAAGCTCGAAAGAGGTGATCAGTCGTCAAGCTGGAGTACTTGTCCATCTCTACCTTTCCGGGAGATGTGTTCTCACCCCCCTCTCCTAAACCACGACCTCGGCAAACGTCGGTGGACTCGGAAATGTCTCTGGGCCCTCGTCCAAGCTTCGCACACGAAAGGTTTTCGGTGATTTCGCCTGAAAGCAGCGGGAATAGGAGGGCAAGGGGATTGAAGGAGGATAACTTCACCATCAAACATGGCAGCCGTCACCACTCTTACGATCCCGAGAAGGCACCATACCCCCTTTCATATGACAAGGAATTCATCGGAATGTGAGTACTCTCGTCATTCACTTCACCCTTGTGTCGAGCACATTCGAACGCCCCCTTTCAAGGGGGAGAGGGAGGGGAAGGATATCGTGCGTTAATTGTGGCGTGACAGGGATCTACTGGATTATACATTTATGCGGTCCGTCGCAAGAATTTCGAGTGTGAACTTCCGAGTACCTCCTACGAAGGTGCTCGAATTGGGATGCGGGGTACGTAGCTCCTAAACTGCTTTCCTCGGGTGGGCGATGAGGGAACCCCCGATCTACGGAATCATGCGCTGATGGTCTGTTGCTGTGGCTCCTGCCTTCCCCCCCTCTTTTCCACGGATGGCTATTAGCCGGGCCATTGGGTTATAGACGCTGCAAAAGAATGGCCGGATTGTGAATTCGTGCGTCTATTTCATTCAAGCGTCTATTTTCTGGTCGCGTGTATGAAAGTGATGTGTGACTTGGCCCTTTCGTTCATAGGTCGGGTTCGATTTGGTGAACATCCAACCTCCGGCGAGTTACTTGGAACCGTCAATTTCGAAACGGGTGACATGGGTGCACGGGAACTTGTAGGTCCACGGGATTCAGTGTTCCGTTTTCACTGACGAAGGTGCCCCGTTTCTACTGCTACAGTTTGACCAAGAGACTCCCGTTCGACGAGGACGAGTTTGACTACGTCCGGGTGAAGTTCATTGCAAAGTAAATACATTCCTTCCCCGAGCCCCTCGATTTTCTAGAATCTATGCTGATTGTTCGTGACAGGGGCGTACCAGAAAACAAGGTGAGCGGGTCATACAAGATCTCCCTCTCCTTATCGTGTTCTCACAATACTCTCTGGATGATAGTGGACGTCATTGTACGAGGTACGCAGTCGAGGGGCTAGCCTCCTGTTTTTGCACCTGACAGCACTACACAGGAAATTCACCGTGTCCTTTGCCCGGGTGGTGTTATGGAAGCGATGGAAGAAGGTGAGGAATGAATTTAATGGCATACATTATGACTTTGGTCAAAGATCTCACCTCCCGGTCCCAGACATTCGTTTCCCAACTCTGCCGAAGTGGTTCACAACACCCCTACGGGCCCATGCGAAAAGGTCGGAAATGATCCACCTCCCCGACGGTTCATCTCGACCAAGTTCGCCGGTTCCGTCGAGTTCAAAACATCTGGAACACGATCACGCCTTGCTCGAATCGTTGTACTACTCCGTGTTCGAAACCAGATTTGTGAATACCAGGCCAACAGGTACGTGACCCACGTTTCCCGGATGTACAATCCCCCCTCTTCGGCTTACGGTGACGTCTGACGTGTGGTCGTGGTATGGAACTTATTTTTAGCCATATGTCCTGCGTATGCCTCTGCCATATTTCGGCACGTTCGAAGTGTACCGGTCCAGCTGAAGCTACCGCCTTTTGCTCCACCACCTCCACCGATTGATGCCCCACAAAGTCCGCCGCCTGTTCCGTCCATACCCCTTGACATAGTCACAAAACCCAATGAAGACACAAAGACGAAACTCCCCCCTCTATCCTCCTCCGTTCCAACTATCTCGACAGAAACGCTCGATAGCCTATCTTCCGATTCGGACTCCCAGTCGATACGCACCCCTCCGGAGAATGACACGGGAACGAACACGCCAGGACCAGAGAAATCGCCTCAACCATCGCTACTCGTAGGTTTACCAACTGTAAACAATCCTTCACCCGCACCCGAAAAGACCTCCCTCCCTCCCCGCATGCCCCAAGTGTGCGATGGTGGCGTAAGCGTCCCCAGGGTTCAACCAATGTTGGGGACGTCGCCGTCCCGGAGCCCAGACACAACACCTCAACCGACACCGGGACAGGCACCCGCGCCGGCACATCCGAACAAATCGGTCTTCCGACTGTCGAAGAAGCCCTCGCCGAATCTACAACATCTCTCAGAGGTCGAAGACATGTGCGAATACGACCTCAGTTCCATGATGGCCAATATCGATAAGCTGGCGACGTGTGTTAGTGGGGAGACGTTGATGACACATTTGCATCGGATGGTCATGGGAGTTGTGGCATGTAGGGAGAGCATGTGGGAGGTGTTGAAGGACAGGCTGAGGCATAAACAGTACGAGAAGGAGCTGAGAGAACTGGGGTGGGAGGACGAGGACGGCGTGGAGGAGTTGAAGGAACGGAAGAGGTTTGAGAGGAAGTTGGAACGGTATAAAGAGTGAGTGATCCAGCCTCTACCCTCATTCGTCGCTGACTATTCCAATCCTTTGATAGGGACATGCGTCACAGAGTCGCACATTGGAGGACGATGGTCAAGATGGGTTGGGAATTCCCGCCGCCTAGTCAAATGTCTCGACCGGAAGCTCTCGAGGAGGACAGGTTACGACAAGCGATGATTGAGGCGCAGAAGTCGGCAACGGCGGAGGATTTGGAAACTCCCCTACGAACGTTTCGGATTATCGTCGGTATCAAGGGGATCGACTGAGTGGAATTGGCTCTCATCTCTCCTTCAATTATCCCGATTCTCGTCGTCCATCTCTGCTTTCCAAAACATTTTTCTCCTCTTCATGTCCACCCATTCCATATTCCGTTCCGGGCGCGCCGGAATTCTTCCGCCCAGCCGAAGTGTGTACACGAGACGTTCAATACGGATACCCGTTTCGGTACATTTCATATTTATTTGCTCATCGTTGTCACATACAACGACAAAGAGAACACTGCTGAACAAAGTAACCAGGTTACCACATCGACTGAAGCAACTCAGGACGGAAAATATTAAACGTGTACGGCTCGAGAGGTTGGCATTGGGGATGTGATCTCCACAGAGATCGTAAATTACTGTTCCATACGGTCCGAAAAACGCCCTGCACCTCTCCCTGTGTCAGCCCGCGGTAAACTCCACAAACGATTTCAGAAGCGTGTCGTCTCTTGCCAAAGGAAGGGTAACGGGTGGCTGGGCTTGACTGCAGCAAGGAAAAAAAGGCGGCGTCAGAACAGGCAAGTGCTGGTCAGAAAGAACAGAAACATACGGCGGTCGTTCCGCTCGCGCCTGGTCGCACACCCATTGGAGTCTGGTCTTGCGCATCGCCGAAAGAGCGTCGGCCTCACATAGGTCTTCGAACCTCTGGAGAGCTGTTGGCCATTGCAAGAGTAGCTTGAGAGTCACCTGTTCAACCTCTTCCATCAACCGGGACGAGAGCACAGACCGCCATACAATCGCCATCCAGAGCTCCAACGCCTCCCAGTCCTCAGCTTCCTCGAGCGATATCATCACTGTGGTGCAGGATGTAAAATCCATGCCAAGCCCTTCAGCCAATGCCATTTTGTCCACCAAATGCCAATAATGAGGGGACAAACTCTCAAGCCCAATTGGAGAACATATCACATCAGTCAACAGCTCTGCCAATTTGGATTTTTCCATATCACCCACATCAACATTGAGACAGTTCAACAAGTTGGTGGTCTCCACTGCTGACACCTCAAGCTCACGGCGCCAGGTGTGCTCAATTGCACATATGCTCACCTGCCGTAACCTTGGGGAGAACGGTGTATCCCTCTCTACACGCTTGGTGAAGTAGTGCACATATGAACCAGGTGGTGTATGATTGCCAGCTGCAATCCACACAGATACAGCATCTGCGATAACCTCATCATCATGGCTTGAGAATGCAGTCTCAAATACCCAGCCATGATGAGATGTGTGATCCAATTTGAGGGGTGGTTGGTCATGGCTAGGTGCAGTGAGGCGGAACCCAATCTCAAGGGATATGGAGAGAAGGTGGACACAGTTGAGGGGACTTAGGCCATCCTGGGTGTAATGGGGGATGGAGGAGGGATTTTCTGGACCCTCACCAGGGGTGGGGTCTTGTTGGGATGAGGTGGGCTGGCACTGGGATTGGACTTGTTGAACCTGGAGTCTGGGCATGTGCTGTGATTGGACAATAGATGTTTCTCTCTGCCCAAGCCTTCCAGCTGTCTCAGAGATGGTAGAACACCACCGGTAGGCCACTGGGGTCAAATATGCAGGTCGCTTCTCCCATGCTGCCAAAAACTCCAAGAGGTAATAGAGCCGTTGGATGTGATTTCCATTGACAATGGCATTCATCACTCTTGTTGATAAGTGAGAGATAATAACCTGTAATAAGGCTGGATGGCTGGCATATATAATTTTGAGTGGGCTGAAAGAAAGGAGGGATAATAGGACTGGTACACACAATTTGTCAGTGGCCCAGAGTGTTTCTTCCTCAATGTGCCCACCCAGGAGTATATACCACATGAGGAGAGTGTTAGCAATCACAGCATGGTGATTTGTAGCAGCTACACTGGGGTAGGACTGGCAGTAGTTCAGAGTTACATCTGGCTTTCTGTAGGCTAGGTCCACAAACAGGTTTGAGACCCATAGCAAGTGAGGGAGAGTGTGGGTGTTTCCCATTGGGAAGTCAAGGGTGGGCCTTTGGGGGTCAAGATTACACTGGAGTAAGGAGAGGATATGGTAGAAGTCAGGGTCTGTGTGTTGGGATGAACTGACTGGAGTGTAGTCTTCCAAATCATCCTGAAGGGATGGAGCCCCTGGCCCTATATTGGTTCTGAGGATAGCCTGGGCTGAGAAATATGCTCGGTCTCTCATTCCAGGGTACAGCTGCTTGGTTGAGTCAAAGCATGCTGCAAAGACAGGAAGAGTGGAATAAAGTGGTATGGAGGGGCTAGAATTGCTATTGAACCACCGAATGATCCCTGCAAGACGTATGGCAGAATCAATGGCCTCAGGGTCGGTTAAATTCCAGAGGATCCACCAGACACAGCGTGCATCATCTTCATTCCGTCTTAGGTTGAATTTTAGCTTCCGCTGTTGTAATGATAAGCCACCTCGGGATGCAGGTGGCTGGAGGTGAATGACCTCAAGGGTGGTTGGGAGTGGTCCTGCACCCCTCAGCCTTGGAAGCCTTTGGGCCAGTGTGTCCTTTAAAGTCCCCAAGACTTGATTGATCCAGTGTCCAACCCTGCCATCTCTGAGCTGCCGGAGAGCTGTTGGTACTGGTGTTTGGAATGGACATTCATATGATGATGTCCCAGCAACCACAATGGTGATGTAGAAGAGGATACCGAGAGCAGTGAAGGAGATGACAACGTGTGCAACAGAGGTGTTGACTGACCACATATACCGTGATAAGCTGGAGGCGAGGAGGAGGAGTGCAATTTGGAGCATGATGGGGAGACTCTCGATGAATAAGTGGAATGACCATCTCTCGAGACCATCAAACTTCCGCTGGCGATCGCGACTGCGTTCGACCGTTGATCCTCCTGCGTGTCGGAGATAGCGGTTCAGCCACTGCTTGCCCAACATTGCAACAAACGCAGCTAACAGCGACATCAGGAGGCTCGCATATAGGAGGTTTAAAGTCGTGATAATTTCCGGAGGGGGGCCGCTCCACGCTGGGGGAACCGTAGGGTCTTCACCTGGAACGACTGATCGGTTGAGGCTGAGGAGAATCGCTCGGAGGTAGGCTTCTGACCGTTCGCCGGAATCCGGCTGGAGGTTTGACTGGACGTCGATGACGAAGGCGGAGCTGACCGCGGAAAATAGACCAGCCTGAGAATGGGATCAACAATATACAGTGATAAGAGGAGATAGAGGGACGCACGAAAATCAAGGTGGTATTAAGATCCTCGTTGTGGTTTCGCATACGTTCGGTATCGTACTCCACCGTCTCTCGTTTGTACATGGTGTAGAAATCGAGTTGGGGATCTTCGTTCTTGATCGGCTGAAAAAACATTCGTAGGGCTTCTTGGATGCTATCCCTAGAGTCAGTCCGCTTGTCCCCGCAATCGGCCCATCTCCAAAACGTACCATCGAGGGTCAATGTTGGCCGGTTTCACGTTCTCACCGCTCATCGCGATATTCTCCCACTGGATGGACGGGATAGTGGGAGTATCTGGAAAGGCGAGGGTACGGAGCAGCGGCCCGCGCTGCGATAACCGCGGCATTCAATCGGGCCCCAGTCCGAGCAACAGGACTCGCTCTTCTTTCTATATCCCCAGAAGGGTTGTTCGTGTATGCGGAGCTCATCGTCAGGGGAAGCATATTTCGCAAACAAAGTACAGGGGTGCTTCAGTACTCGTCAAGGCCATGAAATATAGACAGGAAAGGGGGTATTAGGTGATCCGTACTCGTAGTATAAGTGCAATAGTTGAAGGGACCTGCAGAATTTTCGCCGGAAGGTAGGCCTACATATATCCAAACTCCGGGAATGCAAAAATTAGGTCTGAGACGACCGGGAATAAGGGAAGGGGGGGGGATTAAAAGAGAGAAAGTTCGGTAAGCGTTCTGAGAGGAAAAGTTTCATGGTTAGGGTAACACTATGAGGTCCTTCGGTAATGTTGAGGCTGTAGGTAACGGAGAGAAGGTGATAGGATGGCAGTGGGGGGAGGTGCAAAGAACGAGGGAGAGGATGTGGATCGTTTTGGTTCACCAGTGACCCAAAACGACACACTTGCGGTCGAATCCAAGCTCGAGCCAATCTTCGACGCCGTCTGCGACGGCCTTGGGGGACTCGAGAGCTTGGAACCCGACCTTGTGATACACTTTGGAAGCTGCGGGGTTATTATGGGCAACGTAGAGAACTACGCTCTCGTGCGATTTGAGTAAGCTGTTCATGATGAAAAGCAACCACTATTAGTCAGCCGTTCGATGGATAAGAAGCGAAGGAAGAAGCGAGGAGGCGAAGAACGCCAGAAGCGAAATGAACTGAACGAAAAAGAGGGTACGGAATGGTGGATGACTTACCTATGGCAGACGGCCCTCACAAGGCGTTCGGCACAGCCCATGTTTCTTGTGTCGGGGTTTGTGAAGACTTTGGTGATTCCTGCAACGGATTCACTGCTTCTTGTGATCGCTACGATGGAAGCAATTTCTGGGGGTTGTCCGGGACGAATGATCTCGTGGACCCAGAGCATGTTATTTCGTACGAGGTCGGTGGCTTCCTGAACCGCTCCCTCGTGCGAAAGTGTAAAAGGTTCCTGTAAAATTGACGCCATGAACACTTTACGTGTAGGAGGAGAGAAAGTTAGCCTCACGGATACGGCGGCAAAGCCATGACAGAGTGCCGCGGCTGCTGGGATGTCAGCAGGAACCGCCGGACGCATTATATAAGATCGATCGACGGGTAGGGTTGGGCGACGATTTCGGAAGGTCTTGTATGTGCAGTAGGTGAGCTTAGCGGAGTAGTACTCTGGGTCAGCATCCAGTTCGATGCCGGTCAGACGCGTCCAAGCCTCCGTGAACGCGTGGGTAATCGAGTCCGGAGCGAAGACGGAGTAGACCCGCTCAAGGGGAACGGAGGCACAGAGGACTTGGACCATCTGCTGAATCCGGGGAAGAATGTAGTCGGGGGTGAGCTGGTCGAGGGGTAATGCCGTGCAGATGAAGACGGGGTATCCGCCTTGAGGTCCGGGGGTGACGGAGAGAACGAAATCTAGGGTTGGGTCTACGGCCGAGTTGTGGTTCGTCGAGCAAGTTAGCCAGAAGGAATCGGTTGGAACATCTCCGTTTGATTCGCGTTCGAGGAGTTTCTTTGCGACGGGGTACATGACATTCGTGTGTTGCTGGTGCTTGGCGAAGAAGGACCAGACGAAGGGGGGCAAGGCGGAGGGTGCGGAGTAGGACTGGAGGATGTACTTTGGGGTCGTGACCGGCATTGTAGAGGATGTGTGGGGGTAATGGGATGAGGAGGGTTCGGAGGGGAGGGTTTATATAACATATCGGGAGGAATGCAACTATGCCGAAAGTGCGATAGGATATGGAGGAGAGAGATCAAGGCACATCCTCTTCCGAACCTTGCGTCACTCCGTGCGTATGTGGCAGTGTTTCAGCTTCCCATCCTTAGGCGACGGAAGACAGCCGGACAAGGGGAAGACGAAGAAGGAATCCATCTCCGGACCACCGGAAGTTCAGATGTCCAACCTCGACGTCTAACAACTCAAATTTCCGTGCCAAATTTCGTATTCGTACGCTTTCAACTCTCGGCCGCCGCCCGGCTTTAGACTTTTCTCTCACGTCGCCGCACTTCGCCACGGACCGTTGCCCTGCACGCCCATGACCCCCACCAACAAGAAGGGGATCGCCAGGGTCCACTCCCACCAATCCAACAGGGCAAAGAACAAGCAGGGGTTGGAGAGGAAACCAGCTTTCAAACCCTGTCTGAGCAACCCATTTCAAATCGAATGGTCCGTCAATTCCATCTCGTTAGTCGAATCGAACGATACTCAACATAGCAAGCAGGCCGTCTGTCCCGGTCAACGTCCAGAACGCCGTACTCTCCCGTCTCATCCTTTCCTTGGAAGGCGTCGCCGCGCATCACGCGTCCAGGTCCGCCCAGTCCCGCGGGGAAAAGAGGCAGCGCAAGAGCCAACAGACCGGCCCGAACAAACGCAGGAAAACGCCCACTGGTAACGAGGGTGGTATTCCGGACCCTATCACCACACCGGTCGGCTCACCTTCGGCCGCGGACGAGCCGATGGACATTCAAGCCACAGATCCGGAGACAGTCACCCCAACTGCGCCACCAATTCTCCCTCACCTCATCCTGGGTATCAACCGGGTCACCAAGAGATTAGAAGATCAGGCACGCGCATACAGGCAGACTCTGACCGCAACCAAGACTATTACGGATGACGGCACCTCTCAGCCGCCACCGCCTGGACCAATTTCGGTCGTATTCGTCTGTCGTGCAGATGTAGACCCGCCCCTCTTGATCTCACATCTCCCTACTCTTATCGCCTCGTGCAATTCATCTCGCAACGCCTTGACGGACCCGAATTCATATCCTCCAATCAAACTCGTCCCGGTACCTAAGGGTTCTGAATCCCTATTGGCAGACGCTACTGGCCTCAGACGTCTCGCTGTGCTCGCATTGGATGTAATTGTTCTCGTTCATTCTGCTGCGATCTGACCGTTATACTGATCTTTCTTTGGAATCATCAGAACGCTACTCCCGAGTTGGACGCTTTCCAATCCCTACTGGATTCAGTCCCAGTTCTCCGAGCTGCCTGGTTGTCCCAACCGGAACACACCTCCAACTCTAACCCTGGTGAATTGGGTACTTTGTTGGTTCCCACACACATCAAACAGCTGTCTACGACCGTGCCAAAGGACATGAAGGCCGCCAAACAACAACGAGCTAACGGTAGAGCGGAGGCAAAACGGAGGAAAAAGGATCTCAAGGCGGCAGGATCCAAATGACAGCTCAGATTCAGTTCCACAGTTTGTTCACAGAAACCCCAACACGATTGCTTCTGCGTGCCGTACTACAGGAAGATCCGGAGAGCCACAATGCCACCAATGCCAATAACCCCCTCGTGGTGAACGATCAGTTGGCTCCTCTGCCGGCATCCTCAGCGCAACACACTCCGCTTTGAACGGTTAGCTTCTTCCGTATCACTTGTCGGTCTAGAATCTGTCGTGACGGTTGACGTCACGGGTCCAACGCGGTAAAGAGGCGGGGTTCCCAACTGAGCACAAGCATGGTCCGAATTTCATCCCGAGATACTACAGCGGGCGGCCCACTATTGTAAGCGAGAAAAAGTTTGGGAAATTTGAAAAGCTACACAAAGGCAACAAGGAACCACTGAACTCGAGATAGTGGTATATGAAATGAGACTGAAACCATTCTTGCCTACTGTTACCATTGAATCCGGGCGGAGGTGAACGTGGCAATCGCCAATCGGTTCGGGATCTCTCTCTCTCACTCAGATTTGCTCCCATCCTGTCGGGATCCCCACCTGACTCTTCGTCGTCAATCATCACCATGTTCGTCGTTATCGTCGGGACGATGTATTCCGGGTATGTGTAGCCAGCCCATCGAGCAGTCGTCTTCCGCCTGTCTCGTTTGCGGATACTGCGAGCCGAGTACTGATTCCGTCTCCACCCTCCCCTTGCCTGTTGCTTCTTCTGTCCAACTTCTGTCCAATAAATAAATACCTTCTGTGACGGACAGGAAATCGACGCTAGAAGATTACCTCGTCTCGCGCCACGGCTTCACATCGATCCATCTCGAAACCGCCAATCACTACGTACGTCCAACACACAGATACAAATTCAACTTTATTTTTATTCCCCCCCTTTCTTCGCGTTTTTTTCCCTGTTGTGCCTTTTATGCCCGGCCGAATTATCCCCCATATGGAAATTTGTGGGAGGGGGCGGAGAGAACTTCGGTCTGACGCCCCGCTCTGTTTTGGTTTAGATACGGCCGAATGATCATCACGGACCAGAGTCCGGATCCCAACAGGCACGGTACGTGGGGTCATTTCACGGCCGTTCCGCCATTCCAGATGGAACGAAAAGAACCCACTGACCAACAAGCGGAATTCAGGGACAATAGGGATTCATTCCTCACCCTGAATTCTCCAAACCCCGCCGATCTGGCGGGCTACGCAATCGGTGGGGAAGACGCTATCTCGTCGGCCGGTTTTCGTGCGAGGTCGGTGTGGAGTAGGAGTGCCCAGGAGATGCTGGACCACGTTACGAGAGATTGGAGGAATCACTATGTGACGGCTGACATCGCGTCGTACGAGGAGCTACAAACCTTCGTGATCAGGCCGTTTGTGTTGGTCGTTCGGCTGGACGCTCCGATATTGGAGAGGTTTAGGAGGATGACGAGGTACGCCACTCCGAGCTCGGTTTTGGGAGGATTGATCCTCATTATCTCCCTCGATTCGCAGGCTGGCGAAGCATCACATCTCGTTGGAGAAATTCATCATCGACCATGACGCAGAGGTGTACGGACGGCATCTGCTCAAGGTTCAGATCGACGGGCGTTCACCGATCCAAGAACTAGAGAAACTGGTTCACTTGCGGATCGATAACTCGTTCCAATCCACGTCCGATTTCCATGCCCATCTAGAATCTTTGGATCTATTGAACGTGGATAGGTTGAGGCCCCAATGGGACACTTACTTCATGGTACGTACGGCGGTTCCCCCTTTCCCCCACCCTCACCCTCTTTCCCCCTTCATTCCCTCATCCTTGCTCCGTGATCCTGTGCTCTCGCCCTTCCCCCCAACCCCGCACAATCACAATCACACTGGTATTGCTAGTGTTATTAGGGGGAGCGGCTAACGATTTGTTTGGTTCCGGCTACCCCCCACAAAAAAAAAAAACAGCACCTCGCTTCGCTGGCGTCCCGCCGTTCGAACTGCATGAAGAGGAGGGTGGGAGCAATCCTCGTCCGTGGCAACCGCGTGGTAGGCACCGGGTACGTCACGTTTCAATTCACCCCGCATACCTAACGTTATCGCCGTATCCCCTCTCTGATCTCAAGTTTGGGGGGGCGTGGGTTGGGGATCCGTGACAGGTATAACGGCACCGCCAAAGGACTACGAAATTGCAACGAGGGGGGCTGTCCTAAGTGTAACTCTGGCAGCAGTGTATCAGGACACGATTTAGATCTCTGCGTTTGTCTCCACGCTGAAGAGAATGCCCTTCTCGAGGCAGGGAGGGATCGGCTTGGCCATGACACAGTGTTGTATTGTAACACTTGCCCGTGTCTCAATTGTACGGTGAGGATAATTCAGTCCGGAGTCAAGGAGGTCGTATACCACCTGGGCTATAAAGTGTGCGTCCAGCCTTATCTCCTCCATTTGCCAAGATCCGTTCACGCATTACGAGAACAGAGATGAGGCATCCGCTAGCTTATTCAGAGAAGCGGGGGTAACGATCCGTCGTCACGCCCCTCCGGACCCATTGTAACCCCATAACGCGATAACCATTTGACAAACATTTTACCCGTCTATCGAGCTAAGAACCAGCGCCACGTTCTCCCTGATATCCCACTTCTCTTCCAACCACCTCGCGCGAGGATCATCACCCTGTATTTCCCCCACTGCGCCTTCTAATACTAGCCACACCGCGTCCGCATTCTGTTTCGCCACACCAATGTACAACTCCCTCGCGTACTTTTGCAATTCCTCGTGTACCCCCTTCCCCAGGAACCGCCTGAACAATAAGACGATTTCGAACAGAGTCGCGTCCTCCGTTCTAACCTTTTGAGTTCCAGTGATAACCGTTCTCAAGATGGACCGGTAGAGTCGATGGGAATGGGTGTAAGCGGATTCGGTTCCAATCCCGCCCTCGTCTCCACGCCGCGCCAGAGCACTCGACTTGTCTCCCATCTCCAGCTTGTCCAACAACGCCCTAAACTTCGGCCAAACGTCGTCCCAAACTCTCCTCTGCATAAAACTCCCCACGTTCACAGACAAGCTCTCGACCAACCCCGCAGCGGCGCTGACGACCCACCCCTCCTTATCCGAAAACCTATTGAGTACGAACGGCCAAGCCTGGTGAATCGACGGCAACACAGCCGACGCTGGCAGAACAGGTACCGAGTTCCTGAGGAGCGTTAGGATGCGAGCACGAATCAACGGAGACGAGTGGGTGAGGAAGTAAATCGACCGAGAGACTATCTGTTTTGTCAACGCCTGCGTCGGAGTTGGGGCCGGGTCCTCCCCAGCCGGGTTGGGTGCCTCGCCCGCCTGATCAGGTTCGCTTGCCTCCTTACCCCATGCCTTTTTTGGAGCCGGTCCGTAGTCTGTCGCGTCCCTTCCTTCTTCCGAGACCGCCGCGTCGTTTCTGTGTTCCAACCAATGGAAGAGCTCCTCGAACCGTTGATCCTCCGTGGGCGGTTTAAGTTCCGGGGGAGGATTCTCGTTCGTCCGGTCAACTTGGGAACTCTCGTCCTCGCCTACGACCCGCACCACCTCGGCTAGAACTTCGACGAGACCTTCCACCAGAACCTGGTATCCGTGGTACTCGTCTAGCCGATCGAAGCATTCCTCCACAACATCCCCAGCTTTCTCCACCACGTCCTTGCCGATGAGCCGGACAAGAAGCACAAGAACCTTAGTGGCGTCCATGTCGAGCCATCGTCGGCTCAACCTACGCGATATCGCGTCCAACGCGTAGTCGAAGTTTGCCAAGAGGAGGTTTGCGGGAGAAGCATAAGATGTGCTGTTCGTGATGTACTTCAACCCTGCCAAGGCAGATGACGAGAGGTGGGTGTTGGTGGAGACAACGGAGTGAAGGACAGGGTAGAGAACACGAAGGAAAAGGGATGAAAACCGTGCTTGCAGTATGCCGGAAGAAATCGATAGCAGTTGGATCGATAACACCGCGTGCAAGTATGGTTGAGATGTGGGTCGATTCCGCTTCTCCTGTGAAGGGTCTGGGGCACCCGGGGCCCGAATGGTCAGAAGCCCGACCTTGTGTTCAACGAGTGTATTCTCGTCAACCACATCGACGATGGCCTGACTTTGACTCTCTTCAGTTGGTTGGCTCGCCTCGTCTTCCCTCGCCTCGTCCCACAGTTCGGAAATCATCTTCGCCACGGACCGCGCCAACTTCTCGACCCGTTTGTTCCTCTTTCTGACGATTCCTCCCGAACTCGAGTCGAGTGAGACCTCTCCAGCACCTTCCAACAAACGAGCGGCACACCAAAGTGCAGCAATGGCATCGCGCTTCTTACTCCTCCGCCCAACACCGATAAACCACTCAATCGAGAAAACACACCCTTCCCCAGTAGCCTGTCCCAAGGCCCGCAGCATACGGACCAACGAGTTCGAGGTGCTACGGGATGTAACGTTCTTGAGCGTCAGCTCGGGGAAAGGTACATCGACTGGACCGGCGTATTCGACGTCGAGGATCTGGGCGACGGAGAAATCTGCGGTGCTGAACTCTGGTTCGCCAAACTCTAAGACAGAGAGTAGTACCCATCCCCACTTTTCAATGCCCCCCATAGGTCCTGTGAGCTTCTGGAGGCGGATAGAGATAGTTGGGTTGCGCCCTTGGGAACATAATCTGCAGATGGCTTCGATTAACCCTGCCGTATGTTCTACCTTGGCCCCCGATTGAATGGAGATGAGGCGTGGTAGTGAGGACAGGTAGTCGGAAGTCATACTCGAAAGAGTTTGCATGAGAGGGTGGTGCAGCTTGGTGCCCGGTCGTAATAATTCGGTGAGGTGTGACGAAGCGGTTTCGGAGACAGATGCAAATGGAGCACTCGATAGTGAAAGAAGGAAGGACAGGAGCAACGGTTGCGTTTGTGGTAGGGTGAGGGTGGTCGCAGAGAGGATAGAATGAGAGAGATTGCACAACGCCAGGAGGGCTGAAGGGGTGGGGTGCGAAGGGAGTGAAGATAAGGAATTCATGGCAACGTGAAGCTGGGAGCAACTGGCACGTAACCAGGATTCCGTACGCTTTGTAGCGTATGGGTTGTCTTCGGAGGGTCCCCCTGCAGCAGGAGCTTGGGCAGACGTACTGAGCACCAGGAGGTCCTCGAGGTCGTCCACTCGCCTGACCGCCCCTTCCTCAAGGCACACGTCATCGCCAACCGTTTTCACGACGATGACCTGCATGACTCCGAGTGCACCGGCGACAATTTCGCCGTTCGACCAACCCTTTCGTGTGGATACGCCTAACGCGACTTTGACCATGGTACTGACCACTCCGGGCAGAATCGACGGGACAAAGTAAACGGGAGCGTAACTTTCAATCATAACGCGTAATGCTTGTAAGCAAGCGCGTTGGAGGGAAAGAGTGGTCGTCAAAGAAGTCTCCATGACGGATGTCAAGGTTTGACCAAAGATGGGGAAGAATTGGCGAGAACGGACGTGGGAAGCAAGTCTCGCCGTGTTCGTCTCGCGGTGAGGATCCGGTTTGGAACCTTCGTCAGCGGAAGGACCGTTTATGAGTCGGAGTAAACACTGTACGGCAGCTTCGCGAGTTTCGTCGTCCCGATCTCTTCCTTTGCCCTTGTCGCCGAGTCCAATGACGATCGAGCCAGATAGCATGTAGATCTGCTCCCAGGTCTGGATGTCAATAGTCCACCACCACACCTCCAGCAGGATACGGAGGACGATGAGGAGTTTCTCGAGTATTTGATCCGGGATGGCAGAGGAGGCGTTCCTCCGGATGATCGTGGATATCGGGATGAAGACGTAGTGGACTAAGTTCGGGGCAAGTCCACCGTCCGAACGCGCTGCTTCAGTGAGGGTTGTTATGACTTCGGATAGTAGTCTTGACACGAGCGGGGTGGAGGATGGGGACAGTTGCGAGTTCGCGAGCAGCGGGACGCATGATGCCTTTAACTTTACGCACCAATTTGTTTCAGTTTCACCGCCCTGTGGAAATATCACATGGACGCATACCTGACTGAAGAGCGGGGACGGAGAAGGTCTACCGTTGGTATCGGCGTGGCCATGAGTTGAGGTCATCAACGGAGATCGAGTCGGTAAACATCAAAGTCAGGTGGTTGAGATCCGTAAGAAAATGTGAGCAACACCCTGGTCTGCTCTCTAGATGGGGCCCGCCCTCAGCCCCGGGTCTCCTTCTCCTCCTCCTTCCCACCACCTTCATTTTTTTCCTCTTAGCTGGAGATGGCTACCCCAAAGATCCTGTTCATAGACTCTTACGATTCATTTGCTTTCAAGTGAGTTCCGTTGCCTCGATTGGTCCGGTCATCGCCACGAGAAGCTCATGTGATCCCAGCATCGCGGCTTTATGCAGAGCGTCCATTCCAGGTTGCGAAATCCACGTCATTAAGAACGACCAGTTCACGATCCAGCAACTTCTTCCACATCTACCACACTTCACCGCCGTGGTGGTTGGTCCGGGTCCAGGGTCGCCGGAAAATCCACAGGATATTGGAGTCATCAAGTATCTCTGGAAACTGCCGGATGATTTGCTCCCCCCTGTATTCGGCGTTTGTCTCGGTCTCCAATGCCTTTGCGTCGAGTTCGGAGCCCGACTGGGCCGACTGTCAGTCGTGAAACACGGGCTTATTTCCAAGATACACCACACCGGCAAAGACTTGTTCGAAGGCGTGGGTCCCATCGAGGCGGTCCGATATCACTCCCTCCATGTGGGCATTCGCGGTTGCCCGGAGCTCGAAGAGTTGGCGTGGACCGATGACGGATCGGAGAACGGACGGGTCGTAATGGGCGTTCGCCATATCACAAAACCGTTCTGGGCGGTTCAGTACCATCCCGAATCAGTCCGGACTGTTGGAGGCGGGAAGCAGATTATCCAGAATTTTTGGTCGTTTGCGAAGATCAGGAACGCAACGAGGGGTGTGAAACCCTGGGGATCTGCCCAGTCTTCTGCCTTCGGACTCCCCTGGCCCACGCTTTCGATACAGGATACCCTCACTCAAAAGTCCCAGATAGTAATTCCACGAGTCGTAAACACCGCGGTAGTTCACCTTCCACACCTCTCGACCCCGGAAGTCTGCGAGCTCCTCGGTGCCAGTGATGAATCTTCCCCATTCGTCGTCCTCGATTCCGCCGCCAAACCAGGTCGCTTCACCATCATCGGCTCGCTATCGTCATCTTCCCCGCAGTTCATCTACAACTGTCGCGACCCCTTCGTCACCGTCAGGACGGGCGACAACACCCGAAAGGAGCAACTCGGCGCGAGCGACGTTTGGTCCTGGATGAAATCCTTCATGTGCCAGAAACGCGGTTTCACTGGCTCTCCGGGTATCCCTTTCTGGGGGGGTCTCATCGGAATCCTGAGTTACGAGATTGGCGTGGACAAGCTCAAAGTTTTGGGCCAGCGCCGCTGGACGGGGCGGAGGCACCCAGATCTGAACATGGTCTTTGTCGAACGGTCCGTCGTGGTGGATTCGACGACGAAGAACGTCTACGTTCAGTCGTTGTTGTCGAACGACGACGTCTGGGTGTCAAAAATAGTTACTTCCTTGAAGGAGGTTTCTACCCGCGGTGTCACGGAGACCGCTCCTACGAAACTGGTGCCAACGATTACCACGCCGAAGGAGTCATTGTACAAATCACGCATCAGCCGCGCCAAGGAGAAACTCTTTGCTGGGGAATCATACGAGCTATGCCTCACGGCTCTCAGTCACATCTCACTTCCCCAAATCCAGAGTGATTCTTCGTCGTCTTGGAGACTTTTCCGCGACCTTCGAAAGGCAAACCCCGCCCCCCATTCCGCCTATCTACGACTCCATCCAACTACTCTTGTTTCATCTTCACCAGAGCGGTTCCTCTCCTTCTCCCGACCGTCCAACCCAATCTATCAACTTAGGCCCATCAAAGGGACAGTCAGGAAAGGTCCGGGGATCACACGAGCTGTTGCAGAGGATGCTCTGATAGGGAGCCCCAAGGAAGTTGGTATGTGATGTGAGAAATCGCGTGATGATTTGCGCGCTCACTCGGTCCATAGCTGAGAACCTGATGATCGTCGATCTCATCACGCACGACCTCCACAGGGTTGTAGGCGAGAATGTGGTGGTCAAGAAATTTTGTGGGGTGGAGGAATACGAAACCGTCTGGCAGCTTGTTAGTGTCATCGAGGGGGCGCCGCCTCGAACAACCCACAGTCCTGAGGTGGAGTGGGGGCTAGGTTGGGATCTTCTCGGCAATAGTCTTCCACCAGGTGAATCTCCCGCATCCTTCCCAGACCGTACGTTAACTCTCGAGTGTGTTCTAGGTAGTATGACTGGGGCTCCCAAGAAACGCAGTGTCGAGATCCTCCAAACTCTGGAGGATTCCGACAGAAGCATATACTCCGGCACCTTCGGGTATTGGTGCGTCAGCGGGGCTGGCGACTGGGCTGTCACTATTCGCAGCTGTTTCAAATACGACGACGGTTCTGGTGCCGTCGATTCAGATCGAGAGGAGTGGAAGATAGGCGCAGGAGGGGCCATCACGGCGCTTTCGACGGTGGAAGGGGAATGGGATGAGATGCACCTAAAATTGCAGTCCGTCTTCCGGATGTTCGGGGCCGAACGGTCCTCATAGTCATTGCTTTCGCGGACTCGTTCGTAGATCTATTCTCATCCTAAATTTGTGTGATTATACAGGTCGGGTATCGAAGGGTGTGCGCGGCGTTACTCATCCATAAACCAGTCTAGCCAGAACTTTCCTCCACCGAGTTTCAAGTTACAGCGTTCAACTTCGGGCCGCGGTCGAGCTTGACTTTTAGCACGGCGTCTGGCTTGTTGCTAAAGCCTATCTGAGATCTGGCACATCGATCGGTGACGGTCCCCTTCGCCTTTATGTCTTCTAAAATGGCCAACGTTTACTTTGCATATCAGATAAGTACTGTTATTGACGCCGTCAGACCGATCAACCTTTAAGATCTGATATCCTGTGATATCCGCCGGCCTACAGATGGTGGGTGGATCAGTCTCGACATCACCTCTCCTTGTTTGTCGTAATTCCGCCGCGAGATACCCGATTGCTCTGTACGACAGGTGTGGACAGAGGTCTACCCCGGCCCCTTTGGGGTGTCGAAGATTTGATGTCACTCGTCGACTGGCCACACATTTCTCGTGCTGGGAGAGGCCGAGCCACCCCTTTGGAGTGCTTTCCCGGAATCTCCGAATGTACCTCAAGAGGATGTCACTAGAAACGAGCGGCGAACACATGAAGAACTCGTCGCCCGACAAAAATGATTCAGGGTAGCGATGATCAAGAACGCAATCGCGTTCTTCCCGGCCATGAGAGCACGCTCCATGTTGAAAATGTGAGAGAGGACGAGGAGTGAAGGGCGAGCTTCCTGGGCCCGAAGGGGTTGGGTCATCTAAAGTCCAAATGCGCTTCAATCACTCACAGTCGGCCCTATACGCTTCCGTCAAATTTCCCAGTCTATGGAAGCGCACGGATACACTCCTTCAAAATTTCGTTCAATGCACAATCGAGTAAGTTGCTGCTCGTTCCAAGCACGAATGCCGTCCGCCTCATCTGAATCCAGTGCATGCAGGGCAAGCCGGTGAGAAAAAGGCATCGGGTCGCGATTCTACGAGTTTCAATGCGCTCGGAGATAACTGTCAATACTTGAAACGCTTCTGATCTGACTGGGCCCGATACGTTTTGCCACGGACCAACCCTCCTTTGGTCGTCAGGGAATCTATAAAAGGGTCGAGGTGTACTCCCTGGTTTCCTCAGCCGCTGTGCAGCCCACCCCAGTTTCTTATCTCCTACCTCCCAAACTTCAGGCCTGGTGCCGTTGATATCTGTTCTTCACGACACTCCATTATCATCATGTTCTCCAAAGCTGCTCTCACCTTCCTCGCTGTCGGGGCTCTCTCAGTCAACGCCTTGACCTTCGCCCGCTCCCCTGCTCCTGAGCCAGAGTGTGAGTTTCCCCAACCGTTCCCTATCTCGTCTTCAAACCACGATCTGACCTTGGTCTCCTTCAACAGCCCAAGAACTCGCGGCCTGGATGCTCAAGCGCGATCTTTCATATGAGCTGTTCTCACGCAAGCTCCAAGCTCTGGACGAACTGTTCTCGCGTGAGCCCGAGAGTTGGGCAGAGTGGACCAAGCGCGAACCTTCCCCAGGCGGCGGTAACTCCAAGCCTGACCCTAAGCCCGCCCCCCAACCCGCCCCCGGACCCGTCCTCCACCACCCCGTCCCCATAAACCCCCAGGGGCCAGCAGTCGCCAACTTCCTCAAGAATCACAACAAATAGGGGTGACAACTACACAGCCAAGCGCGAGCCTTCCTCGGGTAACCTTCTCCCAGCCCACGCCCCTTCCCCTCCTAGAAGCTCACCGAGTTCCGTGGTGGTAGACCGTAGTGTAACGACGCTCGAGACTTGAGATCGGCCGAAATAAAGGTCAACTGTTTGGGAATGTCGGAAAAGCTAAAAAGACAGTTAATGCAGTGTCCGTTGCGAGCCTTTTAGCTCATGATCTGATTTTGATGATACCTAAACTTGTGTGCCCTCGACCGACGGCGCCATGATCGAGGCCCACCGGGGGTCCTTATGAGAAAACCAATACTCCTACAGACTTTTGTCTCTGTGGAATGGAAAAAACTCAGGGTGAAAGCGGGATTTTCCCCCACACCCTGGCTGGGGCACCAAGAGTAACAGAGGAGTAATACCCTCCTTCCGGTACGTCGGAGGTGGGTACCAGATCCCTGGGTAATCGCGCGGCATCTCCAGTTGATCGATATCGGAAACCTCCTCCCATCAATTCCTGGGGGGATGATCGGGCGCGGTAACTGCTTTCCCTGGCACCCACCGGTCGTGGGTGGTTCCACTGCTCATATTTCGCCCATACATTGTACTTGGATTCGATTTTGTGGGTCCATTCGAAATAAGTGACCACAAAATTCGCGGAATAAAAAAAAAAGGTACCACCCCCTGCCAGACACAAACCGCGATTCGTCCCGCTAAACGCGGCGCGAATTGAGCCAGCAGTGCTAGACTTTCGAATGGAGTATTGCCAGTTCACGTGTGCCCCGTCGGATTTTTTTCTGGGAACGCACGAACCCCATGCCGATGCTCGCCCCTCCCCTTTGTGACTGGTGGCCGTACGGTTGGCCGGAGGCTTAGCCCTCATGGGCATATATTATACCAACATACGTTTAGAATTCGAGTGTGGCGGTCGAAGTGCACCAAAAATCATACCTATCACGCACGGGGGAATTATACCTCGACCGCCGTATGGTTGAGGAATGAATGGCGCGGGGGATCATCCCGAGTAATGGTTCTTCCACAGGACACTTCCCCGATGGAAAAGGACTGGTAGCAGCTCGGACGCCCCTCTGGTCATAGCCTATGGGACAGGAACGATAGCCTTTGATCCACGAATCCACAACGTGTAGAATAGCAGGGAAATATCTTCTCAATGTCTGTTTTTTCACGCTATGGATTCTAGTGACGAAGGAACAGTCAGCTACATCCGATTAGACTTAACCAGCTACAAGCTTATACAATCTTCTTGGCACCTTCCATTTGTCCGTCTTGCTAATAGTCATCGCCACCACCAGAACGCTTACTCCCGTAACCCTCGTTTCTGTCATACTGTTCCCCGCCATATCCGCGACGCTGTTTCTCGTCATCGTCTGAATCGTCCTTCGGCCTCTGGACGCTGTACTGTCCCCCACCGTATCCGCGGCGCTGTTTCTTGTCATCATCCGAATCATCCTTCGACTTCTTGACGCTGTACTGCCCCCCGCCATATCCACGACGCTGTTTTTTGTCGTCATCCGAATCGTCCTTCAAACTCAACTTCTGGGCGCCAAAGGTCTCATCGTCGTCGTTATCCTTCTTACGGCGACGTTCTCCTTCGTGGTGCTTCTCACGGCGACTTTCTTCCTCGCGATCCTTTTTGCGACGATGTTCCTCGTCCTGGCTTTCACCACGATAGCCTCCTCCACCATAATCACTTTGTCCGGTGCTGCCGTATGAATTGTCGCCTCCTCCATAGCCCCCGGAGGTGTTCCTGGCTTCCGTCTGACGCCCGCCGCCATAACCTCCCCCGGAGTAGGTATTTCCGGAGGAGTAGGTGTTGCTAGAGGAGTAAGTGTTCTCCGACGACTGATACGAGGGTTGGTATCCCGAACGATGGCTGGTGGTGTCATAAGGGCTGCCATCGTCGTTCCGTTTAGAACCGTAACCACCAGAGCCGCCATATCCTGGAGGAGATCAACAAACGTTACGGACTCCACGGTCACAACCTCTCACCACTGCTGGGTTCCTCCTTTTGACCGTAGGAACTAGATTTATCGTCGGATCTACCATAGCTTCTCTGACTGCCCCCGTAAGAGTTATCATCCGGCACGACTTGACGGGTAGTGTTGCTTCCATAGGTAGCTTCCGATCGAGCATAGCTGTTGTCGTCGGATTTACCATAACCACCGAGGTTGCCCCCACGGGTGTCTCCAGATCGCCCGTAGTCACCCTGGGTGTTTCCATAACCGCCTCGGTCGCCCCCGCGAGTGACTCCAGATCGCCCGTAGTCACCCTGGGTGTTCCCATAACCGCCTCTGTCGCCCCCGTGGGTGTCTACAGATCGTCCGTAGTCGCCCTGGGTGTTTCCATACGATCTCTCATCGGATTTACCATAGCCTCCCCGGTTACCACCATAGGTTTCGTCCGATCGTCCGTATCCGCTCTGGGTGTTCTCATACGATTTGTTATCGGATCGACCATCGCCGCTTTGTTTACTGCCGTAGGATCCACTCTGGGTGTCCTCGTACGATTTGTTGTCGGATCGACCATAACCGCTTTGTTTGTTCCCAGAGGAGCTATCTTGAGACCTCCCGTACGAGCTGCTTCTATACTCGTTTCCTCCAGAACCTGGCAATCTGTTAGAATCGGCGCCGCAGGTGCCCATGCATGGACTTACTACCGCTGTATCCGGATCTGGACTGCTGGTAACCCCCGCTGCCGTAACCTGCGGAGCGATTAGTTTGTGCCATCGTCTCGAAGGAGATCGCCGGCCCTACTCTGCTGGGTGGAACCTCCCCCATAACTCCCACCAGTCTGCCTGCCAGAAGAGTATCCACCGCTGTATCCACCGATGCTTTCCTGGCCGTCAGGGCTCTCCCCCTCGTGTTTGTTCTTACCCTGGCGGACAGCGTCCTTGGCCAGGCACGCGATCGTTTCTTGAGCTTTGGATTGACCCATGTCGGCTGACGGAGGTTGGTCAGAATTGTGCACAACGTATGGGTGGGGCTTACCCACCAAGCCATTGTTGAACGACTTCGAGCATTCTATTCTGGATCTGGGAGTTACCGTTGTTGTAGTAGGGGTGATGGAAGGCCTCAAGTATCTAACGAGCGGTAAGCATGGCAGCACCAGGGGTGGGCTAAATCTCAGGTACCCTGTTGATGGCATCGTCGGGGTTCGAGTTGTTTGACCAAGCCTTCAATCGGGTTCAGAATTCCCCTCAAGCGAGCGGCGTGTTGGTATGACGAACCTCGACAATGAGCTTTACACTGTGCTCGACGACGACCTTTGCAACCTTGCCGGCCGGCTCGTTCAAAATGATACCGAAGTGGTCCTGTGTGGGGTCAGCGTCGTGTGCACGAGCCTGGGCTCCAAATGTACCTTGGAGAGGACGCTGTGGGTTGGATCCGAAGCATTGGGGTCGTTGAACACCTGGAACACTCCTGAGTATGGGAAAGTGCCGCGCAGCATTCGGACTTACCTCCCACTGATCAGCGGAAGAGATGACAGCGGCCGAGCCCTCACCAACAGCAGAGGTGACCTGCGTGAGGATCGGCTAAACGTTACTGGTGAGCATCACAGCAGCCTGGAACAGCCAGCAACACGCACCGTTACGTACGGCGCGATGACGGTGTACACAACTTGTGGGGGGTTTGAGTGAGAAGATCGCGGTGTCCAGTAAAGATAGCTCACATGCGTTAAGGGCATTACTCAACCCCTCGATCAAATCGGTCAGACCGGGCACCATCTCCATCTTCTTTATGATATCTCGGAGGACGTCGTCGTGGAATCTGAGGACCTCTTTCAGGTTGCGAAGCACCTCAGGAGACAAAGTTTTGTTGGGATCGAAATGATAAGCCTCAGACTTGCGCTTCATTTCCTCAGCATGGTTCATCTGGGAGTCGTCGCCACCGCCGCTCAGGGCCTTCAGCTTGCCCAGGATATCCTTGAGACCTTCCAATGATGCGTTGTTTTTCGCAGCCTATGGCGAGCGTCAGTCAAAGAAACACACAAAGGAACGGCGGAGTGGTACCATCTTCGCGGAGAGGTCTGTAACGCTCGATTGACTAATCTTACTGCGAGGAAATCAGATTTCAGGAACCGCGAGAGGGTCGGACCGCTGAAGTGACATACTCTGTGGTTTCTCCGAGAAGGGAATGAAAGAAGTCTGCACCGCCGAAGGTTCCGGTAACGATTGGTGGAACCCGACCATTGGGGGAATTGACATAAACTGGTAAGATGAAGAGGTCAGCTTTTCGATGCCAAGGTCCTTGTTGACTACACCGACCGTTGTCTCCGACGTGACAGAAGACTTGGGTGTGACCGAGTTTACGCAGAGCGATCTCTACCCAATTGCTGTGGGCAGTGAAGTCCTCGAGGGTATGGAGGCCTTGTCCAAGAAGTCTGTAAGCTTCCCAAAGCTCAGCCCCATCCTTACCACCGGCACTGCGGCCTTTCTGGATGCACTCGCGAAGGGAACGACGGATGAACGCAGTAGATGTATCCCAACCGCGATTTTCAGTGGCCATGTAGTTCTGAACGCGAGCCCGTCAATTCTTGTGCCGTCACCAAGGAGCTTCGTGCTGACCTTCATACCCGTACGGGAGTCTATTTCCAACTCGCGTGGATCAACCGGAGGACGGAGCTACACACGACGTGAACAAATGACCAACGGAGGGCGAAGGGTTCGAACCTTTTGATTGAAGGTTCGAGCGTCCCCCTCCTTCTCGGCGTATCCCCTGGTGGGTATCAGCCTGTGCGTTCGGGTAACGGGAACTAGAATGCATACCTAGGATTGTCGATATGTTCTACAGGGAGGTAGACACCGAGGCGGTCCTGGGTCACCTCGTACTCATCGGTCTACTCCCCAAGTTAGCGAAGTTCACAGGATCGGGAGGACCTGATCCTACCGCAAATCCGAATTCCTGGGATGGAGTTTATTCAGAAGCCATGTTTTATCCTGCAGAGCAAACTCACCAAGAACCCGAGGATACCAACAATCAGAGTGATCGTATCACCAGACAACTTGCTCAACCCAGCAATATCCATGGCCTGGTAGGGACCCGTTGAGTTCCCTCAAGTAGGTTGTCAGTGAATGATATCATCATGCCCACCTGGGAGTAGTCACGGAGCCAATTTCCCTGGGCTATGAGTGAGAACGCGATATATACATCACCCGACGGCAACTTCACTTACAAAGTAAACATGCTTGACATCTTCCTTTGAGAATTTTGATCCGCCAGTGGCGGCGGAGAGCACGTTCTGCGCAAAGCCGAGAAGCCCGCCACCTTGCGAGTGACCGACGGCTTTTACGAGCTCCAAAAGCGTGTTTTCTATATCGCCGTGACGGAAAGCCTTGCCTAGAAGTCACTGTTAGCCGTGGGGTGATCGCGAAGTGGAGAGATCAGGCAGATCGTCTACCTTCAAGATAAGAGAAATCGGGGATATCGCCCGCGCCAAACGCGGCGACCTCAGAGGGCAATAAGACGAGGATGACCGTTAGGACCAGAAAGGTCGTCACGATCGCAGACGACATGAGGTGAGATTCTTTTTTTTTGTTATCGTCGCGGCAGTTGGTGGAGGGAGAAAAGAGATGAGACAATTGCTCAGCGGAGTTGTCCTTTACGAGTCCGAGATGGTGACCATGACGTCACACCGCTTGGTACTTACCCCCAACCCCTTGTACAGCCCCCACCCCACCCGATCGCTGGCCTTGGACAAACCACCATAGGTGCACTCCTATAGCTACGTGGCCGCACTCGTATTGGCCGGGTGTTAACACGGCGGATAGGTTACTAACGGATCACCCCTCCTCGTGTGGAGGGTGGGGAGTTGTATTCCTCTATAGACATAGAACGCTACCAAAGTCCTGGGATCGACCGCCGTACCCGTTTGGTGGTGTGCAAGAAACTCTTCAGTTCACCCCGGAGGCGAAGTTAGTGACCGGCTGTCGACACGGAGACTCATAACCCCGTGCGGGAGCGGACACGCAGATGGTACATCGTTTCGCGGTTTTCAAGTGAAGGCGGGATCACGACCTCGTTCCTGGTGCTTTTAGCTGGCTGTATGCTCCGGTCTAAATACGCAGTCACATTCTACTGGGTCGAACTCGTGGTTTGCGAAGGTGCAGGATCCAACGGGGTTCTGAGCGGATTGTTTTCGCCGTTCCTCACACGGTACCTTTTCGCCGTTCAAACCTGCGTTCGCGATTGCTCGGGCAAAGCCCTCTTCCGGCTTCCCCTCTTCAACTTTCTCGTTCCATACCCACTCCTATGTGTCCCTTCGTCTGGTTCATCATTTTTTTTTCTTTCTGATTCGCAGGTAGGCGTTCGTTGGGTGATCATCGGAGTACTTTGTAACAGGTATGTATATTGTTCAAATAGTCCATGCGTCCATCGCGCTCATATATATTGGGACGCCACCCCAGCCGGGAGATCCTTCATCCCAACTTTACGGGTGATGCCAACCAGCAACTTACCCAGGATCTGTCACTCCGAGCAAGTGCCCAAAACGGCGAGATGCAGGTGGGTTTCTGATCCTCGTCACTCGAGTGTTTCAAGCCACTTACCCTCCTCGGCCTTCCCACCCGCCTTTTTGCACTTTAAGGAGGAACGAATAAGCGAATGATGAACCCAAATTGGTGTGAACGACTCAACTGAAGAGAAAAAGAAGGATTTTCGTGTCGGCGTGGATCTACCGATCAACGGAAACCGCATGTGGGGGGACGCCGAACCACTGTGCTTCTCCAAACCAACGCGCCTCGTTTTTGGGTCACCTGGCTCTGCGCCGATGTTCCCGGACTGCTGCCATTTTATGAATGAGACCAGCAGGCAACTTTTGGAAGCTCAGCCTACCCCACCCCGGCTGTAGTGGGTTCCCATTGGAGTTCCTCTCTCACGAAACGCGCACGATTGAAACGGACCGTTGAATGAACGGCCACTCGTAGGTGGTGTTGCCTACGGCTTCCCAGGCGTTAGGTTCCCATTGGATAAGAGTTAGTTATTGGGCTCGTCTACTTCTATCTCCCGGCCCTTTCTTTCTAATTACACCCCCAGAATTCGAGATGGCTCGGGAATGCAAGGAAACCCTTGGGACCAGCGACTTTGATCTCGCGACACCCTTCGTGGTGGACGGGCCTCACACGAGACGTTCTCAAGACGGACGGACGTCCAAGTCCAACACCCATCCCCTTCCCTCGGGCTCTGGTAATCCTCGCCTAAACTCAGCCTCCCAAAGCGGAGCGGGTTAACAAAGACGGGACCGTCGCCGCGTTCAACACAGTCAAGGTGCGGATGAGCAGCCTGACCCGAGGATCAGCCGAGAATCATACACACTCTTTCTACGCTCCGCCCGTTGGCCTCCTATACATAAGTTAACCTCCGCAACACCGTCGAACCCGTTTTACAGGCGCGCAAGCCCCCGCCATCACCTCCATCCCGTTTTTCTTCTTCCGGTCCAAAAATGATGAAGGGGGTCGTCCCAAAGATCTCCCCTTTCCGAGCCTATGGACTCATCTCTCAAATCCCCGGCATGGTTGGTGCCGCTGCTGCTTAAACTATTTAAAGTGATAGTATGTGCCCCGTTCGCTGTTGAGAACTCTAATAATATGTGTATATGTGTGGATACCTTGGGTGACTATCCATAAGACTAGATAAAACCAGATTTTCACATATCCGTCGCAGAAGGGTGCCACTAGCCGAGGTTTATTCCTCAATATCTATGGCCATCCATGTAGCGTAGCTCAATGAAATCGAAAGCTGGGGCGTGCGGGTAACACGAGCACTCAGTGGGCCT
>Ga0307511_10000403_pt1 | contig 46006 bp, 34 predicted proteins | sample 13_EM_MG_FD_200266 | JGI IMG/M metagenome (GOLD analysis project Ga0307511, IMG submission 200266) | Populus trichocarpa ectomycorrhiza microbial communities from riparian zone in the Pacific Northwest, United States - 13_EM | ecosystem: Host-associated > Plants > Roots > Unclassified | place... | reverse complement strand
TGGTCGGCGCCGCGGAATGAGCGTTTCATGAGCTGGCTCACCAGCAACAGCACCTCATCGCCGAACAGATGCCCGTACCCATCATTGATCGATTTGAAATGATCGATGTCAATGAGGGCGAGCCAGCTGGGCTCGCCAGCCGTGCTGCCGGCACTACGGTCAGGTCGGGCCCCTTGCGAGCCCGCGATCCGCTGACGCAGCTTGTCGAAATGGCTCTCGAAGGTCTTTCGGTTGAGGAGGCCCGTCAACGAATCGAGCTCGCCGTAATCCAACAAAGCGAGGTGATTGCGCAGGATGCCTAGAATACCCTGCACGAGATCGGTCTCGCGCGGCGCGAGGGGGGAGACAGCTTCGATGACGAGCAGTCCGTGCGACGCAAGCGTTGCACTCTCGCGGGCGCTGTGAATGGGAAATACCGTCATCAGGCGCCCCTCAGCGCCATCACATTGCACGACTTCGTTACCGTAGGCGCATTTGTGCCAGGCCGGGAAGTCGGTGAGCGCGGGCAGTGGTGGCAACACAGCCGCGCAAACAGATTCCACCGCCGGCGGCTCACTCCTGGCGCAACGCACGATCCGCTTGATCTCGCCCTCATCCGACAGCCGCAGTACAGTGACCGAATGCAACTCGAGAAACTGCAGCAACAGCCGTCCAACCGCGCGATCGAGCTCATCGCGGTCACGATGTATGGTCGTCGCGGCGACGCTATTGAGGAGTTCGTGGCTCATTGGGGCGCGGCAACTCGTTGTCGGCCCGAAGAGTAACCCGAACCACCCGGGGCGGGCACGGAAGATATCTTCCAGGGGTGGACGCAAGTCGCTGACGTGATGCACCATTCCGCAAAGCGGACCGGTTCCGCAGCCACCCGAAGGACGGACCCCGAATGACCGCCCGATATGAAACTCGCGATGGCGTCGCCATCGTCAGCCTGGACAACCCGCCTGTGAATGGGCTGGGACTGGCGACGCGCACCGGCATAGTGGAGGCCGTCGATCGTGCCCAGAAGGACCCCGCGGTTACGGCGATCGTGATCACGGGAGCCGGGCGCAGTTTTTCGGCCGGCGCCGATATTCGCGAATTCAACACCCCGAAAGCCGTGCAGGCACCGACGCTTTGGACGATGTTGGATGTCATCGAGAGCAGCACGAAACCGGTCGTGGCGGCCATTCACTCGATGGCGTTGGGTGGCGCGTTGGAGATGGCGCTCGCGGCACATTACCGCGTCGTTGCACGCGGTGCACAGGTCGGGCTTCCGGAGGTGAAGCTGGGTGTTTTGCCGGGCGCCGGCGGTACTCAACGCCTGCCGCGCGCAGTCGGACTGGAGATTGCGCTGAACATGATCGTATCGGGCGTGGTCGTCAAATCCGAAGATCTGGCGGGCACCCGGTTGTTCGATCGGATCCTCGACGGTGACCTGCTCACAGGGGCGATTGCTTTTGCGCGCGATGTCGCCACGCGCCCCGGTCCACATCCAAAGGTTCGGGACTGGAAAATAGACCATCCGAACGCCGAAGGTTTCATCGGCTTTGCGCGAACCGGCGTCGCAGCGGCATCCAGGAACTTTCCAGCGCCGCTCAAATGCGTCGATGCTATCGAAGCAGCCGTCAAGAAGTCCTTCAAGGAGGGCTTGCAGTTCGAGCTGGAGGCCTTTCTCGCACTGCTGCAGACACCCGAGTCCAGAGCGCTGCGCCATGCGTTCTTCGGAGAGCGGGCCGCCGCGAAGATCCCGGATGTCGGTCCGGAGATCCAGCCGCGCTCAGTCCGTTCCGTAGCGGTGATCGGCGCCGGCACCATGGGCGGCGGTATCACGATGAACTTCCTCAACGCCGGCATTCCAGTCACGCTGATTGAAGCGCAGCGCGAGGCCCTCGATCGCGGCGTAGAGACGATCCGCAGGAACTATGGCAACACGATCAAGAAAGGCAAGTTGACGCCGGCACAGCTCGAACAGCGCATGGGCCTGTTACACCCGACTCTGTCTTACGACGATCTCCGTGACGCCGACCTCGTGATTGAGGCCGTGTTCGAGGACTATGGGGTCAAGGAGAGCGTGTTCAAGAAACTCGATGCCGTCGCCAAGGCCGGCGCGATTCTCGCCACCAACACCTCGACATTGGATCTCAACCGCATCGCCGCCTTTACGCAACGCCCGCAGGATGTCGTGGGCCTGCATTTCTTCAGCCCGGCAAACGTGATGAAGCTGTTGGAAGTCGTGCGCGGAGCGAAGACCGGCAAGGATGTGTTGGTGACGGTCATGGGCCTGTCGGCCAGGATTGGCAAGACAGCCGTGGTTGCCGGAGTGTGCGACGGCTTCATCGGCAATCGCATGATCGAGCAGTACGTGCGCCAGGCGGGCTTTCTGCTCGACGAAGGCGCCTTGCCCCAGCAGGTGGATCGCGCCATCGAAGCGTTCGGATTCGCCATGGGTCCATTCCGAATGAGCGATCTGGCGGGCAACGACATCCTGTGGGCAATCCGTAAGCGCCAGTACGTTGAGCGGCCCGAGCTCAAGTACTCCAAGACCGCCGATCTGCTATGCGAACAGGGCCGTTTCGGCCAGAAGACCGGCGCCGGCTGGTACGACTACAAGCCGGGCGACCGGGTTGCGTACCCCTCGAAATCAGTCGAGGAGTTGATTCTCGAGCACTCACGTACGCTGAAGCTTGGCCGACGTGCGATCTCGGATGAGGAAATCGTCGGACGCCTCGTGTATTCCCTGGTCAACGAGGGAGCGAAGATTCTGGACGAGGGCATAGCGGCCCGCGCCTCCGACATCGACATCGTCTATCTCAACGGCTATGGCTTTCCCCTCTGGCGTGGAGGTCCCATGTTGTATGCCGACATGGTAGGCCCTTACAACGTCCTGCGCGCCATCCGCGGCTACGCAGCCCGTGCAGCAGGTGAATATGGGTACCAGGGGCAAGCGTGGGAGCCGGCATCACTGTTGGTCCGGTTGGCCGAGACTGGCGGGATGTTCAACGAATGAACGTGGGCCGTGCGTTTGTACTGTCGAAGCCTTTGTCCGGAGTGAATCATGACTGAAGCTGTGATCGTCTCTACCGCCCGCACTGGGCTTGCGAAAAGCTGGAAGGGTGCGCTCAACATGACTCACGGCGCCACCATGGGTGGCCACGTCGTAAGTCACGCCGCCGCGCGAGCCAGGATAGAGCCTGGTGAGGTGGAGGATGTGCTGATGGGTTGTGCCAATCCGGAAGGAGCCACTGGCGGCAATATCGCGCGCCAGATCGCACTGCGAGCCGGGTTCCCCGTGAGCGTTCCGGGTGTGACAGTCAACCGTTTTTGTTCCTCGGGGTTGCAGACGATCGCAATGGCCGCGCAGCGAATCATTGCAGGTGAGGGTGAGGTGTACGTCGCCGGAGGCGTAGAGAGCATCTCCTGCGTGCAGAACCAGATGAACATGCACATGTTCACAGAAGGGTGGCTTCTGGAGAACAAGCCTACGATCTACTGGAGCATGCTGCAGACGGCCGAGCAGGTCGCCAAGCGTTACCAGATCTCCCGGGAGCGCCAGGACCAATACGGCGTGGACAGTCAACTCCGGGCAGCCGCCGCAGCTGCGGCCGGAAGATTCAACGACGAGATCGTTCCGATCAAAGTATTGGCGGGAGTAGCCGATCGCGATACCGGACGACTGCAGACAGCCGAGATTACTTTGAGCACGGATGAGGGCATCCGTCCGGACACGACCTACGAAGGCGTTTCGAAGATCCGGCCGGCGCTGCCGGGTGGTGTCATCGCTGCCGGCAACGCCAGTCAGTTCTCAGATGGCGCATCGGCTGCCGTCGTCGTTGACTCGAGATTCGCCGAGCGCCGCGGATTGAAGCCGCTCGGAATCTTCCGCGGCTTCGCGGTCGCCGGGTGCGAGCCCGATGAGATGGGGATTGGACCTGTGTTCGCGGTGCCCAAGCTCCTGAAACGAGCAGGTCTCAAGGTCGACGACATCGGCCTGTGGGAACTGAACGAAGCCTTCGCCGTACAAGTGTTGTACTGTGCGGACCGTCTGGGCATCCCATTGGACCGCCTCAACGTCGACGGTGGCGCGATCGCCGTAGGACATCCTTACGGAGTCAGCGGCGCTCGCTTGGTGGGACACGCGCTGATAGAAGGCCGGCGGCGCGGCGTAAAGTATGCGGTCGTAACGATGTGTATAGGCGGCGGGCAAGGTGCTGCCGGCCTGTTTGAGCTCGTGTAACACTCCCGCCGTGCGCTGGGCGGTTGGCCCAGACGTGGCGCACCGCAATCAGATGATCCGGCTGCGCTTGCGGTGCACCAGGTCACTTGACGCACAGATATCTTGACGAACAGTTATGACGAGGTTGTCCGTAACCTCGCGTGAACGCTTGCTGCCCCGCGCAAATGGGCCGGGTTCGGCTGGAATGCGGTACGCTGGGCCGCCCGAGCCAAACGACCCTAACGGAAGGGGGGGTGCAGGATGTCAGAAGCTCTGTCGCGGTTCTTCTCACAGGATGGCTTCATGCCACACGGAATGTGCTATCTGTGGCAACCGGGCGTGCTGTGGCTGAATGTCGCGTCCGACGCGCTGATCACGCTGGCGTACTTCTCCATCCCGTTTACGTTGCTGTATTTCGTTCGCAAGCGCGCTGATCTGCAGTTCAACTGGATGTTCGTCTGTTTTGCGATCTTCATCGTCGCATGTGGCACTACACATCTGATGGAGATCCTCGTCGTTTGGCATCCGGCCTATTGGGTCTCAGGCAGTGTGAAAGCGCTCACTGCATTCGCATCGGTTCCCACAGCCGTTCTGCTGGTGAAGCTCGTGCCGCAGGCCTTGATGCTGCCCAGCCCACGGGAGCTCGAGCTGCGCGTGGCTGAGCGCACTCAACAGGTCGAAACCGCGAACCAGAAGCTGCTGAGGGCGTACGAAGATCTGAGGCAAAGCCAGCTCGCGGTATTGCAACAGGAACGCCTGCGCGCACTCGGACAGATGGCGAGCGGTGTTGCGCACGATATCAATAACGCCCTGACACCGGCGTTTCTGTACTTGCAGTCACTGCTCGAGCGCGAACCGGGCTTGACCCTGGAAGGCAGGGAGTACCTGGAGATCGTCCAGCGTGCCGTCGAGGATGTGGGGCATACAGTCAATCGGATGCGGGAATTCTCCCGATCGCGTGATGTGCAGTTCGTTCCGGCCGTGATACAACTCGGTCGCCTCGTTGAGCAAGTGGTCATCCTGACGCGAGCCCGATGGCTCAACATGCCCCAGGAGCGCGGCGTGGTCATCAAGGTGGAGACCTCTGTGCCTGCGGACCTGCCGTCGGTACTCGGATCGGATAGCGAGATTCGCGACGCTCTCACGAACCTGGTCCTGAATGCAGCGGATGCCATGCCGGAGGGCGGCACACTTACGCTACGCGCGTGCGCGGTTTTCGGCGGGCAGGGGTTGCCGCTGGAGCAGGGGGGGTCGGAGTTGCCCACACATGTTCGCGTCGACGTCTGCGACACAGGGGTGGGAATGGACGAGGAAATACAGCGCAAGTGTCTGGAGCCGTTCTTCACCACCAAAGGTGAGAGGGGGACGGGCATGGGATTGGCGATGGTTTACGGCACGATGCAGCGGCACAATGCACGGATTGAGATCACCAGCGAGGCTCGGAAGGGAACCACCGTGAGCCTGATCTTTCCGGTCGCCGGGGGCGGTGAACACGCAGGCGGCAAGCCCACCGAAGTGCCTGGCCGGCCGCGAAGCTTGCGCATTCTCTTGGTGGACGATGACCCGCTGCCTTTGAAATCACTGCGCGATGTGCTGGTAGCCGACGGCCATCATGTCGTTGTGGCGGATGGTGGACAGGCAGGAATTGATGCTTTTGTAGCTGCCAAGGAGCAAGGTGAGCCCTTTACCCTGGTGCTCTCGGATCTGGGAATGCCACACGTGGATGGACGCAAAGTGGCCAGCGTGGTCAAGAGCACATCACCGAGCACCCCCGTTGTGTTGGTAACAGGGTGGGGTCAGACAATGCATGCCGAGAACGAGGTACCTGCACACGTGGACCGCATTCTCAGCAAGCCGCCCAGGTTGTCGGAGTTGCGTGAGGTTCTTGCGAGCCTCACGGCGTCCTGAATTCGGAGGCTTTGCCGGCGTCACTCATGAGCATGATTTCGCGCCGACGGTTGATTCAGATTACGGCCGCTGTCGCCGCAGGCACTCGTGCCGCGGCCCACGCGCGCGCTTCGCAGTGGGCCGCGGATATTCTACGACGCGCAGAGCCTCTTGTTGCGGAGCGCGTGGCGGAGCGTTACACGTCACTTCCATTCGAAGCGCAACAGTTGGGAGGGGTCTTTGCCGATCGCATGCGAATCAATGTGGAGGGCCGGCTGCTTCATATTGACGAGCAAGCCTTCGTCTCGCCCTTCGCGCACCGGGATAGTAGCGGCGATTTCGATGCGGCGTGGCTGGGGGAACACGCCGGGAAATTCCTCGATGCCGCCTGCAATTGCCTGCGATACAAAGAGAACGCAGAGCTTGGACGTATCGCAGGCCGGGTGGCGAAAGCGCTTATCGCGAGCCAGCAGTCCGATGGGTATCTCGGCACATATCCTGCCACTCGTCGCTGGACCGGCTGGGATGTATGGGTACATAAGTACACTCTCATCGGGCTGCTCAGTTATTACGAATTGAGCGCTGATCCGGCAGTGCTGCACGCCTGTCGCGCGATGGGTGATCTGCTCGCCCGTACGTTTGGCGACGCACCCGGACAGCGTGACATCATCAGTGCTGGAGAGCATATCGGCATGGCGGCCACCAGCGTTCTGGAACCGATGTGCAAGCTCTACAGGTTTACTGCAGAGAAGCGGCATCTCGGGTTCTGCGAATACGTGGTCCGCGCATACGAGCAGCCTCACGGGCCCCGCATCGTTTCAACGCTTCTGCACAGTGGCAGTGTCTATGGCACCGCCAATGCCAAGGCGTATGAAATGCTCTCGAACTTCAATGGTCTCGTGGATCTCTACCGTCTCACAGCTGACCAGAAACTGTTGGATGCAGTGTTGAGGGCGTGGGACGACATCGTACAGCGCCAGTTGTACCGCACCGGAACCGTGAGCGCCATGGAACACTTCCAGCCGGACGGCCGCTTGCTGTCACTGCAATCCTCCAATGTCGGAGAGACTTGTGCGACAGTCACGTGGTTGCAGCTCAATTGGCGTCTGTTGCGATTGACCGGCCAGGCGCGCTTCGGCCAGGAAATCGAGCGCACCGTGTACAATCACTTGCTGGCCGCGCAGGACGGGAAGGACGGCAGGTTTTCCTACTACACGTCGTGGGCGGGCCAGAAGGAGTTCACGGACGCGGTGCTGTGTTGCGTGTCGAGCGGTCCGCGTGGAATCTCGCTCATTCCGCAGTTGGTGTGGGGTCTGGCGAAGGACGCGCTGTTCATTAACCTGTACACGCCAGGACGTGCGCGCTTCGAGATCGGTGGAGTGCCGGTCGAGGTGACTTCCGAAACGGCGTTTCCGGCGGATGGGCAAGTCACTGTCACGGTGAATCCGCAGCGAGCGGTGCAATTCGCTGTCATGTTGCGGGTCCCGCAGTGGACAAGCAGATTCGAGGTGAGAACAGGCACCAGGACGTTGACCGGGATACCGGGGCAGATGCTGGAAGTCTCCCGGGCCTGGCAGGGACCGGGGACCTTGGATATCCAAATGGACATGCCGACGCGAGTGTGGCCGGGAGCGCCGACCTATCCTGACTATGCGTTGGTTCAGCGTGGACCTCAGGTGCTTGCACTGGAGCAGACTCTGAACCCGACCGTGCCATACCTCCACCGCACGGCGCTCAGCGAGGTTTCCAACGCTTCAGTACGGAATTCGGCGAACGTACCTGCGGGCTGGTCTGGAAAGCAAATCTACGAGGTCGACGGCGTCGCCGGGCTGCCGGGTGACACTGATCAACTCCGTTTTGAGCGGCGGACGTTTTACCTCGTGCCTTTCGCCGACGCGCATGCCGGTAGCGTGTGGCTCACAAAAGCGGGCAGGGGGCGTCGGGACCGGCCTGCTGTTACTGCGTTTGCGCGTACCAGTTTGTCAGTTTTGAGACTCGGACTCGAGCCGACCGCGGGCAGGCCGGCTGCCACGGATATTGCGGAATTTGTGACGGATGAAAACCCGGACACGTATTGCACCGTGAATCCTCAGGATCCGGGGTTGGCCAACTATCTGGGTGCCCCACCGGGCAAGCGGGGCGATCCGGTGTGGTTCGCGGTCAGGCTCAGTAGTCCGGCAGCGATTTCGCGGGTCGTATTCCGGCACGGCGCGGTCAGCGCCAGCGGCGGCTGGTTTGATACGACAGAGGTGATGCCGCGCATCGAAGTGGCTACGAGTCCTGTTCCCACCTCGAGCAACGGCGCAGTCATAGAGGAGAGCAAAGTCGCCTGGGAATCGGTGGCCGTCCTCGATAGCTATCCTCGAACGACTGCATTGACGCCCCCGAGGCTCGCCAACGGGGAGCTGTTTGAAGCTCACCTGCCGCGACCGCTCACGATCCACGCCATACGCGTGGTGGGCAAACCCGGGGGCGACTATGCGAGCTGCGCGGAGCTCAGCGCCTATAGTTAGAGGGCTGCCGGGCATCCGAGTAGAAGGGCTCGATGGCGTCCACCTGTGCCTTTCGATACGCGTGGCCAGCCCGGATCGGCGTCCCGAGCTCCAGGTAGGGATCAGTTGCGCGATCGTAGCGCGGCCATTGGGGCAAACCCGGTCCGTTAGGATCGCCGTTTGCCGCGAATCTGCTCCAGGCACGCCGCATCGCCGAGGAGAGCTGCAGGTCCGCTGCCACCGGCGGCGGGTGCTTGATGAAACTTGGCTGTTCGAGGGAGGCAAAGACAAACGGGAGTTCCTCGGAGTGGGTCGCGGGAAGCGGGCCATCTCCGGCGTGTCGAGTGAACACGTACGCAAACGTTCGCGGCTGCTGCCGAGAAATCCCCTGTGCGATCAATCGGGCGCTCTCGACAAACATGACATCGCCAATGATCGCGGACGTCGCCGCCGCAGCAGCCGAGTCCGTCGTGGCGGGATTGACGCGCAGAATAACGGGTGCGAGCGGGCCGAACTTCTCCTGGACCCAATGCTGATAGGCGGTTACCGAACCGACATGGCTTTCATCACTAAACATCCTGCCTTCGTCCGCGTTGATTCCAACGATGGACGGCACGGCATTGACCGTGCCCGATTGGAAAGCCCTGCGCGGTTGGACCGGCAGCACGTAGCCATCGACAATGGGTGATGGAAACGCCATTGCCATCACGTTGTGAGTCGCCTGAGGGAAGAAGTTGTCGTTATGAGCGAGGAGTTGCTCAGCACTGAGTTGGCGCAACGCAGCAATCTTGGCGCCCACGGCGGCGCCGCTGCGTTCGGCCGCAGCTAGCTCGGGCCAGGGAAGTACGACCGGACTCTGCAGTATGGCCTGCTCAAACAAGCCCTTGGCCAGCGGCGAGGTGATGAGCAAGGCAATCGACACGGCGCCCGCCGACTCCCCGAACACAGTCACGCGTTGGGGATCGCCGCCGAACTCCGCAATGTTGGCCTTTACCCACTGGAGTGCGGCGATTTGGTCCAGCAGCCCGTAGTTGCCGGAGGTCTTATGGGGCGACTCCGCTGACAACTGCGGGTGTGCAAGGAAGCCGAAGATGCCGATCCGATAGTTGAAGCCGACAACAACAACTCCTTCGGCAGCCAGCTTCGCACCGTCGTAGAGCGGGTATGCCGCCGAGCCGCCGATGAATGCGCCCCCGTAGATGAACACCATGACCGGCCGGCGCGCGTTCCGGTAGTGAGCGGCGGTCCAGACACTGAGTGTCAGACAGTCCTCGCTGGTTTTCTGGCCTGTGGTAATCACATAGAGCGTTTGCACGCAGTCGGCGCCAAAGCGAGTTGCATCCCGCACGCCTGACCAGGGAGGTGCGGGCTGAGGGGGGCGCCAGCGCAAGGGGCCTACGGGCGGTGCTGCGTAGGGGATGCCCTTGAAGGTCAGTACTTGAGGCGGGGTTGGGGCCCCGGTAGACGCGCCGGTGCTAGCCCCAGGGGTCGTGCCGGCGTTGGCGCCGGCGGTACCGCCGGCTACCGTCCCCACCACCGATCCAGCGGTGGTGCGAACGACCAGATCCGGCAGTGGCTGCGCAACTGCGGACGTACCGCTCATTGGCATTAGCGCCCACATGAGCACTAGCAACGGGGCGTGGCTCGCAAGGGGCGGCCGACATGTACTTGTACGCCGCTGCTCAAGCGCTGGAGCGCGCGATTTCATTGGGAAACCCCGCTAACCGGTGGCGCCAGAGTGTCCATGATCAATCGCTGCGTAGCGTTCTCGTCAACCGTCAGGCAGACCGCTACATTGGGTTCGCCGGCCACAGGTCGGGTGTAACCATGCTCGTCGACCGTGATGCGCATAGGCGTTACTGGACAGGTCGATGGCTGTAGAAGCGACACGACAGGCACCGCATCGAACAATGTCGGCGTAACGCCCCAGCCGTTGTAGAGCTTCCATTGGTAGTACAGTAGCGCCAGCGCATCGGAGGCGGGCGATCCGTACGCAAACAGCCGGTCGCGCCGAACCTCGTCGAATTTGATCTGCGTCGAGTCGAGCGGAAACATTTTCACTGGGATCCGGGACTCGAGCAGGATGCGAAGACCCTGGGGTGCCGAGACGACGTTGTATTCGGCGCTGGGCTGGGTTGTGGGTATCGCTCCACCCTCGTTGTACCCCGCATAGATCGATCCGCCCATGAGCACCACTTGCTTGAGTTTGTGAACCACATCGGCATCACGTCGCTGAAGTGCTTCGATGTTGCTCAGTGGCGCCAGGGCGATGAGCGTGATTTCCCCCGGCCGCTTACGTACCTGATCCCGTATGAATTCGAGCGCATCCGGAGCAGGCGCTGTATCGACTGCTCCCAGCGCCCATTTCTTTTGCGTGAACGCCGTTTTACTCGGCGTCGCAGGCCCTTGAGCAACAACTATGTTCTGGCGTCCGAGGGTAGTCAGCAGCCGGCGAACCAACAGCGTGCGGGTGCGTGTATCTCCCCAAGCGGTGGTGATGCCGATCACATTCAGGCGGGGATCCTGAAGCGCGATTGTCAGCGCGAACGCGTCATCGATGTCATCGCCGATATCGGTGTCAATGATTACGGGCTGGCCCGTTGCGGGCTGCGAGCCGGTTGTCGCGGGAGCGGCAGCAGCAGTGGGCTCGAAGAATCCGAGCTGCAACGTCACTGCGCAAAGGAGGCAGACCGCTTTCGCCGAAAGACGCCACATTGCCGTGCCCGCCACCTCGTGAGTCAAGCCAAGTAGATGAAGCGTGCAACACAAAGGATTGCGAGGAAATAGACCAGCCAGTCACCGCGCGTCGTCTGTCCCCGCACGACCTTCAAAACGGCATGGCTGGTGATCCCGAAGGCCAGGCCGTTTGCGATCGAATAGCTCAGAGGGATCATGATCACGGTCAAGAACGCCGGAATGGCGACTGCGGGATCCTTCCAGTCCACCTCGGCGAGGGCGCCCATCATCATAGCTCCCACGAGAACGAGCGCAGGCGCTGTCGCGGCCGTCGGGATCGCCTGCACGAGGGGAGCGAAGAACAGCGTGCCCAAAAAAAGCACTCCGACGACGATGCTGGTCAGACCCGTACGCCCGCCGACCGCGACACCGGATGCGCTCTCGATGTAGCTGGTAACCGGACTCGTGCCCGCGACGGCGCCCACCATCATCGCCGCGGAATCCGCCAGCAGAATCCGATTCAGCCGCGGGATAGATCCGTCCGGGGCCACCAGCCCGGCTCGCTTGGTAACCGCGACCAGGGTACCGACGTTGTCGAACATGTCGACGAACAGGAATACGAAGACGATCTCGATCAGTGACAAGCCGAAACCGCCCTTCAAGCTCAGGGCCTGCCGCACGTCGAGCTTGAATGCGGTGGCCGACAAGTCCCCCAGGCTGTAGGTGCCATGCGGGATATGCGCCATACCCAGCGCCCACGCGATGGCGGCGGTCACCAGGATCCCGAGCAGTATGGATGCTTTGAATCCTCGCGCCTGCAGAGCGGAGATCACCAACAGTCCCAGCAGCGCGGTGGCTGCGGTAGGCGTTGTCAGGTTACCCAGGCCCACCATCGTGCCATTTTTGGCGACGATGATCCCGGCATCAGCCAGGCCTATGAACGCTATGAACAGACCAACTCCGCCGGCGACCGCCGAAAACAGCGAGCGCGGCAATGCGCTGATGATCAGTTGCCGCACGCCGGCCGCCGTCAGTATCAAAAAGGCCACGCCGGAAATGAACACGCAACCGAGGGCCGTCTGCCATGGCAGGCCCATGCCCTTGACGACCGTGTAGGTAAAGTAGGCGTTGAGGCCCATCCCAGGGGCCATCGCGAGCGGGTAGTTCGATAGAAGACCCATTGTGATGCAGCCGAACCCGGCGGCGAGGCAGGTCGCCACCGCGACCGCGCCGACGGGCATGCCCGCTTCCCCAAGGATCGTGGGATTGACGACGACGATGTAGGCCATCGTCAGAAAGGTAGTCAGGCCGGCTACGAGCTCCGTTCTGACCGTAGTACCGTGGCTTTTGAGGCCGAAAAAGCGTTCCAGCATGCTGCGTCAGAATTTCACGCTGACCTGTCCACCGACGATCCGCGGATCGTTGATGAAGCCGGTCGCGTTCTCGAAGTCGATGGCGCCCGTGGTACGAATCTGATTCGTGCAGTTGCGGCAGAACGCTGCGACCTCGTACTTCTTGTCCGACCAGGTGTAGCCGATGCGTACGCCGCCCTGCGCCAAGGGTGGCCCGACGAACTCTTTGGACTCGTACAGGAAGAAGTTGATTTCACTGCGATAGGACCAGTCCGTGAAGAGATAGATCTCGCTATCCGGAGTGAGCGGATAGCCGTACCGCAGCGACAGGGTTCCGACCCACCTCGCTGCCTGGGGCAGCGGATTGCCGTCGATCAAGGTGAGCCCCGCGGCGTCCGAGGGGTTGGTGATGTTGCAGTGGGCGGTGGGGCCCCAGTTGAAGCAGGGGTTCACCGCCAGGTTCTTGTCCTGGATGCGGGTCTGATTGAAGCTGCCACTGAGATTCACGGTCAGGTTAGGAGCCGGGCGTGCCTCGAAATCGAGCTCTGCGCCCTTGCCGATCGTGTGCGCGGCGTTGATCAGTGCAGTCACGTTGGAGCTGCCTCCGACCGCCGTCAGCTGCTGGTGGCTCACGTCATAGTAGAAGACGTCGAAGGCAACCCGGGCGCGCCGATCGAACAGCTCTGCCTTGATCCCCGTTTCGTAGGAGGTGTTCTTCTCCGATTGAGCGACCTGGATTGCCTGGGTACCGCTTGGCGCGCCGAAGCTCGGCGCCCGGAAACCCGTCGCGATGCGCGCATACAGGTTGACATCCGGTTGCATTTGCCAACTGGGGCTCAGGTCCCAGCTGACGTTCGATGCATCCGCAGACTGGGAGAGGGGTCCTGTGAGAGGTAGGGGAGTGCCGTCTGCGAATTTCGCGTAGGGGACGGAGAACTTCTTGTGGTCCTTGGTGTAGCGCACACCGGCGCGCACCTTCAACTCCGGTAAGAACGAGTACTCGAGCGATCCAAACACAGCTTCGGCGTTGTTCTTCTGCTGCGAGATTGTGGTCTGCGTCAGAGTAAACCCAAACCTGTCATAGTCATTGCCGACCGCCTTGACGTCCTCGTCATAGATAAAGACACCCGCCTGGCCCTGCAGAGGACCCTCGAGCCGCGAGACCGCCCGCAACTCCTCGGTGAGCTGGTAGTGATTCAGGATGCCGCCGCCGGTCTCAACGCTGAACGGAATGAATCCGGGCCCCGAAGGCAGCGGCGAGCCACTGAACACACCCGGGCCGTACCCACCGTCGATGTCGCCGATGGTGTTGTAGTGCAGGATGGACTCGTAGCCGGTGATCGATTGCAACGACACGCTCGGAAGATTCCATGTCACATGGGCGTTTGCCCCGATGCTGGTGTAGGACTGGCCGTTGTAGCCGTCAGCAAAGAACTGCGCGGGGTCGAAACCGGGCACGAGCTGGTTGGTGCCGAGTTGGATCATGTTGGCGCGGAACAGACGGGCCGAGCCGTTCAGGATGCGCCCATGCACGTTCAACAGGACGCTGAGATCGTCGCTGGGCTTGTATAGCAACTGCAGGCGGGCGGCCCAATCATCGTAGCCTTCCAGCTTGGTATGGTTGATGTTGTCCGTGACCCAGTCGTCGCGGTGCTGGCCCTGGGTGGAGGCCCGGAACGCGAGCTGGTCGTTGAGCGGAACATTGACCACGGCGGTGAAGTTGGCCGTGTTATAGGTAGCATCCGAGGCATTGGCGAAGCCCGAAAACTCGCCCAGCACCGGCTTGGCGGATTCGAGCTTCACCACGCCGGCCGGCGTGTTGCGGCCGAAGAGGGTGCCCTGGGGCCCGCGCAGAACCTCGACGTCCGCCTGGTCGAACACCGGAAAGCCCTTGAGTGCCGGATTCTCCTGCACCACATCGTCATATACCAGGGAGACCGGTTGCGAGGCGAATGAGTTGAAATCGGTGTTGCCGTAGCCGCGAATGTAGAAGCGCGGAAACGTGCGGCCATTCGATGATTCGATGTTGAGGCTGGGCACCGCGAACGCCAGCTGACGGATGTCCTGGCCGGAGCTCCCGAGTACTTCGAGCGATTCGCCGCTCAAAGCTGAGGCCGACACCGGGACGTCGAGGAGACGTTCCTCGCGGCGCGTGGCCGTCACGATCACTTCCGCTACGGATCCGGAGTCCGCCTCTGCAGCGGGGTTCTCTGCTGCCCGAGTGACGCCCGGGCTCATCAGCAGCACCGGCCCGGATGCCGTGGCGGCCAGCAAGAGTAATTGAGCGCGCCCGTAACGACCGAGGTGGCTCTTTACGCAACGCAGCATTATCGATGAACACCAGTTACCGAGTTCCATCGCTTCTCTCCCCGCGGTTGCCTGCGCGAGACACCCCTCACGCGCGTGCTTAATTGTTTGTTCGTCAGTTACAGCTCGCTCCGGCGGCAGGCGCCCCCGGGCGATTCGTTGCATCCAGCTAGTAAAACGTTACACTAGATTTTGTGAAAAGTTACACCAAGGACTGCCTCGCTGTAAAGGTGTCGGCTGTTGCGCGGATGCCGCAGCCTGGCGCGCTGGGCTGCCGCGCCCGTGCCGGCCACCAGTTGCGACGCCGGGGGCCGTCGAGCCCGGCGGCGAGCAGCCGGGCGACATGACGCATGGCGACCGTGAAGGACATCGCAATCGCTGTTGGTGTCTCGGTCGCCACAGTATCGAACGTCCTCAATGGTAAGCCCAACGTCGGGCAGGTCATCCGCAAGAGGGTGCTGCATGCGGCGAAGCAGTTGGGCTACCGACCGAATCGGGCCGCGCAGGCCATGCGCACCGGGCGCACGCGCGCAATTGGGCTCGTGCTGCCGGATCTGACGAACCCTTTCTTTCCCGAGCTTGCCCAGGCCGTCGAGAACACCGCGCGCAACCTCGGCCTGCTGGTCTGCCTGATCGACAGCCAGGGCAGGGTCGATGGCGAGTCGGATGGCTTCGCGCTCCTGATGCAGCATGCCGTGGACGGAGTCATCTGGTGTCCGCTGGGGCCTCGACCGCCGGCCGCCCTCAAGAAGCTCGACCGGCCAATCGTGTTGATCGATCGCCCGGGACCGGGATACGCCGTCGTCCATTCGAACTACGTGATGGGCGGGGAACTGCTGGCGCAATATGCCCTGCGCATGGGGCACACGCGGGTGGGCCTCCTGTGCGGACCGCAGGATCTGCAGAGCGCCCGGCAACGGCGTGATGGCTTCGTCAACGCCTCGCCGGAAGAAATCGAGATTGCCTGGGAGATCAATGTTGGATTCGACGGGGTTTTGACGGCGCAAGCGGTGGATGCCCTCAAGCGCCGCAGGAATGTGACTCTGATCGTCGCGGGCAATGACCTGATCGCGATCAGTGCAATTCGTTGCTTGTCCGAGCACGGAGTCAAAGTGCCGGAAGATGTATCCATCACCGGTTTCGACAACATCCGGTGGACAGATGTCGTGACCCCACGTCTGACGACAATCGCGCAGCCGCTCGGCGCCATAGGCAAGAAAGCCGTCGAATTGATGCATGGGAGCATGTCAGGTGAGAAGATACCCACTCGACATACCATCTTTGATGTAAGTCTGATCGAGCGTGATTCAGTGAGGCGTATCGGCCATCGGTGAGCATCGTTGTGGATCGAAGGTTGACCAGCAGCAGGAGTTAGCATGGCGAACACACCCCGAATTGCCGTCATAGGCAGCGCCAACACCGACCTCGTCACGTTTGCCGCTGCGTTCCCGCGGCCCGGCGAGACCATCTTTGGCACGGGTTTCGATCTCGGGTTCGGTGGCAAAGGCGCCAATCAGGCGGTTGCGGCGCGACTGTGCGGCGGTGAAGTCCTGATGGTCGCCAAGGTCGGGAACGACCTGTTCGGTGAGGCGACGGTCAAAAACTTCGCCTCGTTTGGGATCGATACAACCCATGTGCGGATCGTCGAGGGCGCTTCCACCGGGGTCGCGCCGATCTTCGTCGAGCCCAGTGGCCAGAATCGGATCATCGTCGTCAAGGGGGCCAATGACCAGCTCACGGCCGCCGATGTCGACGCGGCCGCAACGGATCTGCGCCGGGTCGATACGATCATCCTGCAGTTTGAAATACCACTCGAGACCGTCTATCACACCGTGCGTTTCGCACGGGCTAACAACATCCGCTGCATCGTCAACCCGGCGCCGGCACTCCCGGCCCAACTGGCTGATCTGATTGGGGCGGATTACTTCATTCCGAACGAGACAGAAGCTCAGGCCATCACCGGGCGCCCGGTAAGTACCTTAGAGGATGCGGCGGCTTGTGCGGCGGATCTGCTACGAAAGGGATTCCGCCGTGTGGTGATCACATTGGGAGAGCGCGGCTCGTTAATTGCCGGACCCGAAGGCCACGTTCATGTGCCACCTTTTCAGGTGACATCTGTGGACACTACCGGTGCGGGCGATGCATTCATAGGCAGCCTCGCGGTATTTCTCGCCGAGGGTATGCCAGAGAAGGATGCGCTGGGGCGCGCGAATTTGTACGCGGCGCTGTCTACGACCCGCGTGGGTACGCAGAAGTCATTCCCGACGCGCGCCGATTTCCAGGCGGAATGGGCGCGGCGCGGAACCCGAGCAGGATAAATATCAGCACAAGAACGGAATTTGACGCGCGCCCGGCGCGCGTCTGTCGCGGCAACAGCAGGGGGTGATCCGATGTTTGTGGTGCATAGTTATCCGCTGGCGGTCCTGTTCTGTGTACTCACCATGCTGTGCTGGGGGTCATGGGCGAACACTCGCAAGCTTGCGCGCAAGGATTGGCGCTTCGAGCTCTTCTACTGGGACTACGCGCTGGGCGTTCTGCTACTGACACTCGTCCTGGGTCTGACCCTGGGGAGCGCTGGTACAGAGGGTCGCTCCTTCATACCCGATCTGTCGCAAGCCTCGAGTGCCAGCATCGGCTCCGCATTGCTGGGTGGAGCGATCTTCAACCTGGCCAACATCCTGCTGGTCGCGGCCATTGATATCGCGGGAATGGCCGTCGCTTTTCCTGTGGGCATCGGCCTTGCGCTCATTATCGGAGTGATCGTGAACTACCTTGCGGCCCCGGCAGGCAACGTCGGCCTGCTCTCGGGGGGCGTCGCTCTGGTTACTTTGGCGATCATCCTGGATGCGGTCGCCTACCGGCGGCTGCCGGGCGGGGCGGCTGGTGTGAGCACCAAGGGATTGGTCCTGTCCGTCGCCTGCGGGATATTCATGGGCATGTTCTATCGTTTTGTCGCTGCTGCGATGTATGCGGATCCCGGCCACCCTGATCCCGGAATGATGGGTCCTTACGCGGCGGTTTTCGTGTTCGCGGTTGGAATCTTCCTGAGCAATTTCGTTTGGAACACGCTGGTCATGAAGAAGCCGTTTGTCGGCACGCCCGTCAGTTTCAGCCAGTACTTTCAGGGCGGTTTCAACACTCACCTGACCGGCATCCTGGGTGGGGTAATCTGGGGGCTGGGCATGGCCTTCAATCTGCTGGCATCGGGCCGGGCGAGTTTTGCGATTTCCTATGGGCTGGGCCAGGGCGCCACCATGATCGCGGCATTCTGGGGTGTGTTCATCTGGAAGGAGTTCCGCGCCGCGCCCACCGGGACATCCAAGCTGCTGGCGGCCATGTTTGCCTGTTTTCTGACCGGGCTGGCGCTGATCGTGCTCGCACACCAATGAACACAGGGGTGCCGCTCGACCTCGATTGGATTGAGGATGTTCGGGTGAACACCAGCGCGGTGGAGCGTCGGACGGCGACCCTGACAGCCCGACGAACAGTCAAGAAGGATTGGCAGGTCGCCTGGCTCTTGAGGGCGATTACCTGCATGGACCTCACGACTCTCTCTGGGGACGATACTGAGGAGCGCGTCCGGCGGTTGTGCGCGAAAGCGAAGCAACCGGTATCTCACAACGTGGCAGAGGCCCTGCGAATTCAGGATTTGCCGATCCAGGTGGCCGCGGTGTGTGTCTATCATCTCTTCGTAGAGACCGCCCGCCGCGCACTGGAGGGAACTAACATCCGCGTTGCGGCCGTCTCGACGGGCTTTCCGACAGGACTGAATGCGTTCGAGGAGCGCCTCGCAGAAATCCGGCGGTCAGTCGAGGCGGGTGCGCACGAGATCGATGTCGTGATCACGCGCTCACACGTGTTTGGAGGTCATTGGCAGCGCTTGTATGATGAGATCGCGGCTTTCAAGCAGGCGTGCGGAGCGGCGCACTGCAAGGTCATCCTGGGGACCGGCGACCTCGGTACCTTGCGCAACGTGGCGCGTGCGAGTTGGGTCGCGATGATGGCGGGCGCCGATTTCATCAAGACCTCCACGGGAAAGGAGAGCGTGAATGCCACTCTGCCCGTAGGCTTGGTGATGGCGCGCGCGATCCGCGAATATTCCGAGCGTACCGGCACGGCGGTCGGATTCAAGCCAGCCGGTGGCATCCGCACTGCCAAGCAGTCCCTGGAGTGGTTGACGCTGATGAAGGAGGAGCTGGGCCAGGGTTGGCTCGCGCCTGACCTGTTCAGGTTCGGCGCCAGCAGCATGTTGGGCGATATCGAGCGGCAGCTGGCCTTCCATGGCAGCGGACGCTATTCCGCCTCCTACCATCACCCACTGGCCTGAGTCCCGCTGACATGAACCCGACCAACACCACTGTGGCTGAAAAGTTCCGGACGATGGAGTACGGCGTCGCTCCCGAAGACTCCGGTCTGTCGCTTGCGTGGCTGGATCAGTTCGCGCGCCGTTTCGGGCACTTCATTGGGGGCAAATGGACCCCACCTGCCGAAGGCCGGTATTTTGAGACCTCCGATCCGTCCACGGGCGAGAAGATCGCGGACATCGCTCAGGGCGGTCCGGCCGATGTGGACGCTGCCGTCAATGCAGCGCGCGCGGCGCTTCAGGGTTGGCAGGCGTTGACACCTCACGCCCGTGCTCGTTTTCTTTATGCGCTCGCGCGCCAGGTGCAAAAACACTCGCGCCGTCTTTCCGTGCTGGAGACGATCGACAACGGCAAACCGATCCGGGAGAGTCGCGATATCGACATCCCGCTGGTCGCGCGGCATTTCTACTACCACGCCGGTTGGGCACAGCTGCTGGATCAGGAATTCCCCGGCTACCAGGCGTGTGGGGTGGTCGGCCAGATCATTCCCTGGAATTTCCCATTGCTGATGCTCGCGTGGAAAATCGCACCCGCGCTTGCAGCAGGAAACACTGTTGTATTGAAGCCCGCGGAATTCACGCCACTCACGGCATTGGCATTTGCGGAACTGTGCATCGAGGTCGGCCTGCCACCGGGCGTCGTGAATATCGTGACCGGGGACGGCGCGACCGGCGAGGCCGTGGTCGTTCATCCCGACATCGACAAGATCGCATTTACAGGCTCCACGGAAGTGGGTCGTGCGATCCGCAGGGCGACCGCGGGCTCGCACAAGAAATTATCCCTGGAGCTGGGAGGGAAGTCCCCGTTCGTGGTGTTCGAGGATGCGGATCTGGACAGTGCCGTCGAAGGCCTGGTCGACGGAATCTGGCTGAACCAGGGCCAGGTTTGTTGCGCCGGCTCGCGTCTGTTGATGCAGGAGAGTATTGCGGCGCAGTTGAGCCGGAAACTACAGGCGCGAATGGCCACGTTGCGGGTCGGCGCGCCACTGGACAAGACGACGGACATTGGCGCCATCGTCGCGCGCGTTCAGTTGGAGCGAATCGAGGGTCTGGTCGCGCAAGGCGTGGCCGAGGGAGCCTCGTGCTGGCAACCGGATATTCCGCTCCCGTCGCGCGGCCTCTACTACAAGCCGACATTGTTCACCAATGTCCATCCAACCTCGGTTGTGGCGCAGCAGGAGATCTTCGGTCCGGTGCTCGCTGCGATGACGTTCAGAACGCCGGCTGAAGCGGTGGAGCTCGCCAACAACACGGCGTACGGTTTGGCGGCCAGCGTATGGAGTGAGAGCGTGAATGTGGCGCTCCAGGTCGCCTCACGCATCAAGGCCGGCGTGGTGTGGGTAAACAGCACCAACCTGTTCGATGCCGCGAGCGGCTTCGGTGGCTATCGGGAGAGTGGTTTTGGGAGAGAGGGTGGCCGTGAGGGGCTGCGGGAGTACCTGGAGCCGGTTTGGTTTCGGAAGGCGCCGTTGTTGGCGCAGAGCCCGCAGCGAGAGGTCGTACCGGGTCCGGCCACGGCCGGCCACGGCGCGGGATCAGTGACGGACGCCGCCGTCTCCGCGCGACCGGTGGCAGCCGACACCGCAGAGCCGGCGATCGGCCCACCCATCGATCGCACCGTGAAGCTCTATATCGGCGGTAAGCAAGTGCGGCCGGACTCGGGCTACAGCATCGAGTGCCGCAGCAGCAAAGGCCTGCTGCTCGGCGAGGTGCCGCTCGGGAATCGCAAAGATATCCGCAACGCCGTCGAGGCGGCGGGCCGCGCGCCGCAGTGGAGCGGCGCCACGGCGCACAATCGCGCACAGGTTCTCTATTACGTGGCCGAGAATCTCTCGCAGCGCGGCCCGGAGATCGTCACTCGCCTGGCAGCGATCGTGGGCAAGAGGCAAGCCTCGAGGGAGTTGAAACTCGCAGTCCAGCGGTTGTTCTCGTATGCCGCGTGGGCCGATAAGTACGAGGGCGCGGTTCACTCGCCGCCCTTCAGGAACATTTCCCTGGCGATGAATGAGGCGCTTGGGACGGTGGGGGTGATCTGCCCTGAATCGGCGCCGTTGCTTGGATTTCTCTCGATGGTGCTCCCGTTGGTGGCTGCAGGAAACTGCGTGGTGGCGGTGCCTTCGGCAGCCTATCCGCTGATCGCGGGCGACTTGTACCAGGTCCTGGAGACGAGTGATATGCCCGGCGGCGTCATCAACATGGTCACCGGCCGGCCCGTGGAACTCATGAAAGTACTGGCAGAGCACGATGATGTGGACGCGCTCTGGTGCCATGGTGATGTGAACCTGTGTTCCGCGGCCAAGCGGTTGTCAGCCGGCAATCTCAAGCAGGTGTGGACGAACGAGGGCCGCCAGATCGACTTCTTCAGTGAGCGTCATGGCGAGGGCCGCTGGTACCTGGACCATGCCTATCAGGTCAAAAATATCTGGGTGCCCTACGGCGAGTGAGCGTCGGCTCGATCAGTGAGGGGGCGTGGGCGCCTTCAGCAGATTCAAGGTCATCCGCTCGAGCTTCGCCACGTCGACCTCGAAAACAACCGTCACCGGCCGCTCGCCAACCCCCGGTCCTTCATCGACAGACCAGCTCAGCGTGTCGCCGTAACCCGCGCTGAAGGTCGTATCGACGTCGACCAGAAGTGTCGAGCTGCGCGTTATGATCGAGGAATCCAGCCAGACCGCGACGGCGAGCTCGTCCCACATCGGATAGGACTGCCCAAACTGCCCAAGATAGGCAGCGAACGGCGCCTGGCCCTTGGCAACGTCCTGAATGAACTGCGGCTTGAAGAAGGTTGCGGTCGTGGGATCGATCGGCGCCTCGGTGATCTTCTTCCAAGGCTCGTGCAGTACGATCGAGGCGGCCTCCGGGTCCCAACGCATGTTGAATTCGCGCCGCGGCGCATTCGCGTATTCGGCGGCGAATGAGTTATTGGCGGCAGTAGGCTTGAAGCTGCCTCCCATGAAGACGAGATCCTTGGCGAGCGAGGAGAACTCCGGGTCCAATCGCGAGGCGAGCGCGAGGTTGGTGAGAGGACCAGCGGCTACGATGCTGACCTGGCCGGGAAACTCGCGCACCTTGCGTACAAGGAAGCTGGCCGCACTCTCGCGCGCCGGCTTGATCTTCGGCTCACCCGCCGGGGAGGGTGGCACCAGGTAGGGGTCAGCGTGATAGGGGGAGCGACGCGTCGTGCCCTCGCTCGGCCAGACCTCCGTCCAAGCTCCCTTATAGAACAGCTTGCCGTATAGTGCCTCCCAGCGCTTGTTCCGGGCTTGCGTGTTGACGAGCGGAAACACCGCTCCCGGATAGACCGGAACTTCAGTGCGTTGGGCGACTTCCAACAGCCGCAACGTGTGACTGACTTCCTCGTCGCGCCACCCGTCGCCGCTTGGAATCGTAATACCGAGCACTTCGACGTCCTTGGACTGCAGCAGCATCAGGATGGCCTGCATATTCGAACCTGCCGGGCCGAACGCATCCTGATCGATAATGACCTTGCGTCGTGCAGTGGCATCCGCTGCGGCTGCGGCGCCCCACGTGAGACTCATGGTGAGCACGAACAAAGTCGACAACCAGGCTTTTGCCCGTGGATATGATTTCATCCCAGGATCTCCGCGATCGCGCATGCAACCGTTGCGGTCGCACGGCGGAGGTCGTTCAAACGTAGGCACTCATCTGCGGCATGCCCGTTCGCCTCTGCCAACGTGCGCGGTCCGGCGCCGTACAGCACGGTCGGGATACCAGCGTTGGCATAGTGGCGGGCATCTGTATAAAGCGGCACACCGTGCTCAGCAATAGGCACATCGAAGAACGTTTCCCCGTGGCGTTGTAGCGCTTGCGTCAACCGCTCGGCACCGGGGACATGCACGAGCGGGAGTGCCAACAGTATCCGGCGCATCTCGACTCGGATGCCGCTGAAAGCAGCCGCGGCACGTTCGATGATTCCACGCAATTCCGCTTCGGCCTGCTCCGGCTTTTCCTCCGGAATCATGCGCCGATCGATGCGGAAGGTGACGCGATCGGGCACCACATTGGTGTTGATGCCCCCCTCTATGAGCCCCACGTTGACCGTCGAATGCGTGATGCCCGAAACCGCTGAGCGGCGTGCTTTCAGAGTCTCACGGGAGTCGTAGATGCCCTTCAGGATGCCTGTAGCGGCCGCCAATGCATCGATGCCCGACTCCGGCATTGCCGCGTGACCCTGTCTCCCGCGCACAGTCACTTCCAAGTGGAGGCAACCGTTGTGCGCCGTAGTCACCGCATACGAGAAGCCCGCGCAAATTGCATAATCAGGGCGCGTCAGGCCTTCGGCCAGTAGCCAGGGCGGACCGATTTCTCCGCCTACTTCTTCGTCGTATGTGAAATGCAGCTCGACACTGCCATTGAGCGCAGGTCCATTGTCGGCAAGTTCCTGTAACGCTCGCAACGCGTAAGTGTACGTCGCGAAATCGGACTTGCTCACCGCAACTCCACGGCCGTACATGGTTGGTCCATGCGTTGGATCGCTTACTATCTCCGCTCCGTACGGATCACGTGTCCAACCCAAACCGGGCGGCACCACGTCGCCGTGTGCGTTGAGCGCAATGCACGGCCCGCCGTTGCCGAATCGGTGCCGGACGATGAGATTGGTGGCCGAAATCATGCCGACGGCCCGGACAGAATCGACCGGAACCGGATGAGCTTCGACAGACAACCCCAGCGCCTCCAGTAAGGCCTGGACCCTCTGCGCATGGGCCGCGCAATCACCGGGAGGATTGTCGGTGGGAATCTTGACTACTTCGGCGAGAAAGTTGCACTCGGCAGCGAAGCCAGCGTTGACGATCTTGCCGATCTGTGTTTCGAGAGCGGATGTCATAGTTTTTCCGGGAAGTTCAACAGGAAGTCTTTGAAGGCACAAGCGGCGAGATCGGCATCGTCCGCGCTGAGTGTCTCGGAAGGGTGATGGCTGATGCCCCCGTTGCCGCAACGGACGAAAAGCATACCCATTTCTGTGATTCCTGCCATAACCATTGCGTCATGTCCGGCGCCGCTCGGGAGTCGCCGCACGTCAGGATTGCCGGTGATGCGTCCGATGCTGTCGGCCCACAACTGCTGCATTTTTGGAGCACAGGGGACGCAACCGACGTCCAACACCTTGCGCCAATGAATATCGACGTTGCGACGTGCGGCGATGCGCTCTGATTCGGCCAACACCGCGGCGAACGCCGTGTCTCGCACATCGTTGCGGTCGGCACGAATGTCGACGCTCAGGTCGCACCGTCCAGGAATCACATTAATCGCACCTGTTGGGACCTGCAATTGGCCAACCGTACCGACTAGTCCTGGTGTGCCGCTGCAGCACTTTTCAACGGCAAGCACGAGTTCCGCGGCGGCTGCGGCTGCATCGCGGCGCAGATGCATCGGTACGGTTCCCGCGTGGCCCGCCAGGCCCGCAATCGACACGAGGCAGCGGATGCTACCGGCTATTGAGGTGACGACACCGAGCGGCGCTGATTCGTTGAGCAACACGGGCCCTTGCTCGATGTGCACCTCTACGAAACCCAGAAGGTCCCGCGTGGGGATGGCCGCTGAGGCAATTGCGGCAGGATCCAGGCCGGCACCCCGTATTGCTTCCCGCAACGTGACTCCATCGGCATCGACGCTGTCGAGCATGGCCGGATCGAACTGACCTGCCAACGCGCGACTGCCCAGAAAGGTCGACTTGAAACGGACTCCTTCTTCCTCGGAAAAGGCCACCATCTGCAAGGTGTACGGCAGTTGCACGCCCGAGCGGCGCAACTGTCCGACTACGACTATTGGAAGGAGGATCCCTAGCCGTCCGTCGAACTTTCCAGCGTCGACGACGGTGTCGTAGTGAGAGCCAGTCAACAGAGTAGCGGTGCTTGCACCGCTGCCCAGCCATCGGCCCACTACATTGCCCACGGCATCGATCTCGACCTGCAGTCCGGCTCCCAACATCCAGTCACGGATCAGGGCCGCCGTTGCACGGTGTGCCGGGGTGAGATAAGAGCAGACGAGCGCATCCTCGCGTTCGCTGAAGCGCGCCAGCTGCTCCGCCATGGCGATGATGCGGGATCCGAGGGGCTCGTCCACCAGTTCGGTCAGACGGAATCCGGCGATACGTGCGATCTCACGCAATGCGATCGCGCGCTCATGCTCGACAGTGTTCTCGACCCGCTGCTCCAGGGCCGCAATCACTGAGGCGCGATTGTGTCCCTTCACCGCGAGCACGAAGGGAAAGCCGAACTTTTGTGTATAGAGGCCATTGAGCTGTTGCAACCGGGAGAATTCTTCGGGGGTGCACGCTGCGAGTCCCGCGCCCTGCTGCTCCCGAGTGGACTCCGGGGTGAGCTCGCCGCGTATGGCCGCACGGCCAGCGAGTTCAGGATGCGCCCGGATCAATGCCAATTGTTCATCGATGGGTGCGCAATCGACAGCCGCGCACATCGCCGCGTGCAGCGCTAGTCCCGAGCTGAATGGACGCGCGTGTGCAACGCGCTCAGGCACCCAAGGTGAGCGTTCGAATATGCCCGACAGTGCTGCAACGAATTGCGGCGGCGGCAGCGAGTTGAGCTCGTGGAGGCAGATCACGGGTGCCGATCAGACTGTTCGGGGTGAAGCGTCGCAGCGGCGGCACTGCCGGAGATCCGAGGGTGCTGGGAAATCCAGTGCCGCGCGATGTCGACCCGCCGGCAAACCCAGACATGCTCGCGCTCCAGAACGTAATCCAGGAATCGCTCCAAGGCCGCGATACGTCCGGGCCGTCCGATCAACCGGGCATGCAGTCCGACTGACAGCATCTTGGGAGCGTCTAGACCGGCGGGATCTCCTTCGCGATAGAGCGTGTCGAATGAGTCGCGTGCATAGTCGAAGAACTGTGTGCCCGAGTTGAACCCTTGCACGGTGGCGAAGCGCATGTCATTGCAGTCGAGCGTATAGGGCACTACCAGATGCGGAACGCTGCCGCTACCACTTGTGACTTCAGTCCAGTAGGGTAGGTCGTCAGCGTACGAGTCAGAGTCATAGATGAATCCCCCATGCTCTACGACCAGCCGCCGCGTATTGGGGCTGTCACGGCCCGTGTACCAGCCAAGAGGGGCCGCGCCCGTTACGTCTGTGAGCATCGCTACGGCCTCCGCTAGATGTGCACGCTCGGTGCCTTCGTCTGCGAGCTGATAGCTGACCCACCGAAGGCCGTGTCCCGCGATTTCATGTCCGAGCTCCCGGTAGGCAGCGACAGCCTCCGGGTGACGTTTCAGAGCTAACGCGGCGGCAAAAACCGTGAGGGGCGTTTTACGCCGTTCAAACGCACGCAGAACTCGCCACAACCCCGCGCGTGAGCCGTACTCGAAGAGCGACTCCATGCTCATGTGACGCATGGGGAAAGCCTGCGCGCCAATTATCTCCGAGAGGAAGGTCTCCGAAGCGGCGTCACCATCCAATACGCAATTTTCCGCGCCTTCCTCGTGATTCAGAACGAACTGCACGGCGACGCGGGCTGCTCCTGGCCAGCGCGGGTGCGGAGGCCGGCGGCCGTAGCCGATGAGGTCACGGGGATACTTCTGCGAGGAGGAACTCATGGCGCGCGCCTGCCGTTCGAAAACACCGAGCGTAGATCGACACTCTTTCCGGCTGGCTCTTCGAGCCTCAAATCGGCGAGCACCTGGTCCAGGTGCTGGGTCATGAGGCCGGCAGCACGCGGCTCGCGGCGCTCAAGGGCAACCGCGAGTTCGCGATGCTCATCGGGTGGACAGCAGGGCGCACCGGGTGTCTGGTAGACCGCAATGATCAGTGACGACCGCGAAATCAGGTCGCGCAACATGTCCATCAGGATCTGGTTGCCCGCAATCTCCGCAACGATCAGGTGAAACTCCCCGGAGAGCTTGAGTGAGGCGCGGCGATCGTTCTGGCGCCACGCCGTCTGCTCACGCGCAACGTGGTCGTGGATCCGTTTACAGTCTGTGCGGCTGGCGGACTCGATGAAGCCCGCGACCGTTCCTGTTTCCAACACGCGCCTGGCGACGAAGACCTCGCGAGCTTCGCGCATAGAGGGCTTGGAGACAATGGCCCCGCGGTTGGGCATGAGCGTCACGACGCGCTCATGGGCCAGGCGTTGCAGCACCTGGCGCAAACGGGTTCGCCCAAGACCGAAGATCTCACACAGCCGCTCCTCTACGAGGCGCGTTTCCGGCGGCAAGCTGTTGTCGATGATTGCAGACCAGATCTGCTCGTAGACATCGTCCACGCTGGCGCCGTTGGCACCGTTTGCCCCGTTGCGGCGCAATCTCAGGGATTTCGAGGTCGCACCCCCACTCGGTGGAGATGAGGAACCCGCGCGCGGCGTTCTACCCTTGGCGGATCCTCGTTTTCGTGTTCCTGTAGTCACGCGACACTGACCTCGCGGCCGAGAACATAGGTACGAGAGACGACCCGATCATCACCCAAAGTCATTAGCACCAACAGCTTCTCGGCCAGCGTGCGTGACTGCGTTGTGCGCCGAGCGATCAACGGTGTCGCTCGCAGGTTGAGGACTATGAAGTCCGCTTCCGCGCCGACCACGAAACTACCGACCTGGCCGTCAAGACCCAGCGCACGAGCACCGCCCAAAGTGGCGAGGTAGAACGCACGCAGAGGCGAGAGGTGCTGATGCGAGAGTTGTGCAATCTTGTAAGCATCGCCGAGTGTGCGCAGCATGCTGAAGTTATTGCCTCCGCCGACATCGGTTGCAATGGAGAACGGCATCCCGCAAGTATCGGCGGCGGCTATGTCAAACAACCCGCTGCCCAGATAAAGATTCGAAGAGGGGCAGAAAGCGGCGGACGCACCGGATTGCGCCATACGGGCGCGGTCGGCCGAATCCAGATGAATGCAGTGCGCATAAATCGCGCGCTCGCGGAGCAACCCATAACTGTCGTACACATCGAGATAGCTGCGCGCCTGCGGAAACAACCGCTTCACCCAGGCAATTTCCTCGAGGTTTTCCGACACGTGAGTTTGAATGAGAGCGTCTGGAAACGCCCTCGCGAGTTGGCCGGCACTGTGCAGTTGCGCCTCGGATGAAGTAATTGCGGAGCGAGGCGTGATTGCGTACGACAGCCGCTCGTGACCGTGCCACTTCTCGAGCAACTCGCGTGAGTCCTGCTCCCCACTGGAAACGGAGTCACACAGATACTCGGGGGAGTTGCGGTCCATGAGGATCTTGCCTGCAACCATGCGCATTTGCCGTGCTGCCGCTGATTGGAAGAAAGCCTCCACGGAAGCTCGGTGAACAGTGCAGAACGCCATCGCCGTCGTAGTGCCGTTACGTACGAGCTCGTTGAGGAAGAACTCAGCAGCCTCCCGTGCGTAGACGGGATCCGAGAATCGCCGCTCCGCGGGAAACGTGTAGTCCTCCAGCCAATCGAGCAGCTCCCGGCCCCCCGAGCCGATGACGTCGGTCTGCGGATAGTGAATGTGAGTATCGACGAAACCGGGCATGAGGATACTGTCGCTGTGGCCCACGACTTCCAAATCCGCGGGTAAATTTGGCAGCAGCTCTTGTGCTGGGCCAATCGCGGCAACGCGCCCGTCACGTATGACCAACAGCCCATCCTCGAGAAACTCGAAGCTGTTGCGGTCATCATGCGCGCCGGGATCTGAACGGAAGTGCAGAATGGCACCCCGATGCGCGCACGCTCGTGCGGTGAGGTCAGTGCGGGGCGCCACGGTCGATCCAGGTTAGCATTTCGGTTCGCTCTTCTTCGGTGATACCAGTGATGTTGCCCAGAGGCATGGCGCGCGTCGCGATCTGCTGGCGCATCTGCTCTGTGTGGGCCAGGATGCGTTCGGGTGTATCGAGCAGCAGGCCGTTGGGAGCGGCGGTGAACCCCGATTGGGTCGGGTTGGCGGAGTGACAGCTCGTGCACCGCTGGGAAACGATGAGCTGAATGCGCGCGAAGCTACCCGCGCCGCGTGTGTCTGCACCTTGGTTGGGTTGCGGCATCAGGGCGACCGCGACACCGGCGAGGGCCAACAAGCCCAGAGCGGCGGGCAGGGGCGACGTACGGCCGCCACGTTCATGAGCTTTGTGACGAGCAACGAAATAGAGGCGCAGCGAGGCGCCGGCAGCACAGATCGCGATCAACACCAGCCAGTTCTCGCGCGCTCCGTAGGTCATCGCATAGTGATGGCTGATCATGACGAACAGCACGGGCAGGGTGAAATAGGTGTTGTGCGTGGAGCGCAGCTTGCCGGCGATTCCGTGCTTGGGGTCAGGTTCGTGCCCCTCCTGTTTGGCGCGCACCAGCTCGCGTTGACCAGGAATGATGACGAAGAACACGTTCGCCACCATGATCGTGCCGAGCATCGCGCCGAACTCCATGTACGCTCCACGCCCGCTGAACAGATGGCACAGCGCCCAGGCGGTCGCGGATAGCAACACGATCAGCACGCAGCTCAGCGCCGGGCCGCGGCGTCCCAGAGGGGAACGGCACAAACCGTCGTAGACCAGCCACCCGCCGGCGAGGAATGCGAGCCCGATGGCAATGGCAGCCGGCTTCGACAGAGCCGCCACTGTCGGGTCGATCAGATACACCTCGGCCCTGCCGTAATACAGCAGGCACAGTAGAAAGAACCCGGAGAGGAAGGTGGTGTAGGCCTCCCAGTAGAACCAGTGAAGCACTGGCGGCAGAGTTTCCGGCGCGACACGGTACTTGTGCGCATTGTAGAAACCGCCGCCATGCACGGACCACAACTCCCCAGCCACGCCGCGCCGGGCGAGCGACGAATCGGTGGGTGGCACGAGGTGATTGTCGAGCCAGATGAAATAGAAGGATGACCCAATCCAGGCGATTCCTGCGACGAGGTGCAGCCATCGGCCTAGAAGACTCAGCCATTCGAGGAAGTAAGCGCTCATGAGTCGTCAGGCCTGTTTGCTGCCGCGCAAGCGGCGCAGTCCGGCGACGTACATACGCCGGTGAAAACCTCCGGCGCGAGGGCCCGTCCCTGCGTGGGGGCAGCGATGCCTTGCAACAGTTGCGCCGCCACGGCCACCGCGATAGCGGCGGGCCACTTGTTATCGATTCCGTCCACCCCGATGGGAGAGACGAGTCTCGCGATCGTCTCAGCCGCGACGCCTTCCCGTGCCAGTCGGGAACGGAATCGTGCGCCCTTGCTCTTGGAACCTATCAACCCCAGCCACGCGAAGTCGTTGCGCTCCAGAATTTTTCGGCACAACGCGTAGTCCAGACCATGATCGTGCGTCATTACAAGAAAGCGCGCGCCAACTGGTGCCGAATTGACGGTGTTGGTGGGTGCTCGGACGCACAGCGGATGCACGTTGTCCGGCAGTGGGGCCGGCAACAGCTCTGCCCTGGAGTCGACCCAGGTTACGTCGAAAGGCAGCTCGGCCATGAGGCGGATCAAAGCCTGGGCCACGTGGCCTGCACCGTACAACCACAGCGTCGCGCGGTTCCCTGCGAGGGGCTCCAGCAGCGTCGCGTTCTCATCGCTGGTGGATGTGAATCTCAACCGCGGTTGGATGCCGCCACGGTCCAGCAGCCTGCGAACCACGCCTTGACCAGAAACCTCGGTCACAATGGCGGCAACCGCATCACGCGAGCCCGTGCGCGCCGCCCGGCGCAGAAACGGCAGGTCAGCGGGAGTGAACCTCTCCAGCCAAAGGTGCACCACGCCGCCGCAGCACTGGCCCAGTTCCCGACCCAACACGAGGCGGCGAATTTGCACCGAGCTGCTTCCAAACGCCAGCAGCGACTGAGAGGCCTGCATCGCTTGCCACTCCAGGTTGCCCCCGCCAATCGTTCCGTAAGTTCCACTTTGGGAAACCAGCATGCAGGCACCGGGCTCACGCGGAGCAGAACCTCGCACCTCGGCGATCAGCACGCGGGTGACAACTGGCTCGCCCGCCTCCAGCAGACGACATACCACGCGAGGCCACGTGTCACTCAGAGCACGAAGCCAGCGGCCTTGTGTATCGGCATGCGCCTCACCGCTTGCGGTGCTTATTGTCATGCGTGCCTCTGACTCACACTTACACTGTCGAGAGCCCGGAGCACAGCCTCGGGTGTTGCGGGGGCAGTGAGCTGAGGCAACTCCCCGTTTCGTGCGCAAGCCGCGCACGCGTCCCGAATGGCATGAAACACCGAGATCGCGAGCATCAACGGCGGCTCTCCCACAGCCTTGGACCTGTAGATCGTGTCCTCTCTATTCGGTGAGCGCTCGAGTATCGTGATAGTCGAATCGGCAGGCCAATCGCGAGCGGTTGGAATCTTGTATGTTGAGGGTGCGTGCGTCTGCAGGGCTCCCTGAGCGTCCCACCACAATTCCTCGGAAGTCAGCCAGCCGGCACCCTGGAGGAAGCCGCCCTCGATCTGTCCCCGATCAATCGCGGGGTTCAGCGAGGTGCCTACATCGTGCAGAATGTCGACTCGCAGCAGCCGCGTTTCTCCGGTCAGCGTGTCGACCGCAACCTCAGCAACCGCTGCTCCATACGCGAAATAGAAGAATGGACGGCCGATCAGGGTCGTGCGATCCCAGTGAATCCGCGGAGTCCGGTAGTAACCCGTTGCGGAAAGGGAGATGCGCGCACCGTAGGCGTCACGTATGAAATCGCCAAAGCTGATGGTCCGTGGACCGATGTGAACCTGCCCGTGCTCAAAGCTCACGCCGCTGGCATCGACGCCATGCGTTTCACACGCGTAGTCAACGAGACGTTGCCGAATTGTGCGGGCCGCCGCCTGTGCAGCCATTCCGTTGAGGTCGGAGCCCGAGGAGGCGGCGGTAGCCGAGGTATTTGGCACCTTGCTGGTATCGGTCGTCGTGACGCGAATAGCCGATAGCGGTACGCCGAGCTCGGCTGCCACCACCTGTGCCACTTTGATATGCAGTCCCTGGCCCATCTCCGTGCCGCCGTGATTCAGTAACACGGTTCCGTCCGTGTAGACCTGCAGCAGCGCCCCGGCCTGATTGAACTGGGTCGCAGTGAATGAGATGCCGAACTTCACGGGAGTCAGCGCGAGTCCACGCTTGACGATGGGGTTGCGGGCATTCCACTTAGCGATGTCTTTCCGGCGGTCGCGATATGCGCTCTCGGCCTCGAGCCGGGTCACGATGTCATGAATGATGTTGTCTTCGATCGTCTGCCCGTAGTGGGTTACGTTTCGATCCGCTACGCCATAGAAGTTCGCACGTCGCACGTCCAGGGGGTCGAGGTTCAGTGTGCGTGCGATGTCATCGAGAATCCGCTCGATGACCATCATCCCCTGGGGACCACCGAACCCGCGAAAGGCGGTGTTCGATACCGTGTGGGTCTTGCATCGATGCGAGATGATCTGCACATGCTCCAGGAAGTAAGCATTGTCCAGATGGGAGACCGCCCGATCGTTCACGGGACCGGACAGATCGGCGGAGTAGCCGCACCGCGACGCCAGCATGACCGTCAGCGCCTGGATGCGTCCTTGGGCATCGAAGCCGACATCGTAGTCGGCAAGAAAGTCATGACGCTTACCGGTCATGATCATGTCGATATCCCGATCGAGGCGCAGTTTGACCGGTCGGTGTGTCTTGGCCGCAAGGATCGCCGCAGCAGCTGCAATGAGCGCAGGTTGACTCTCTTTGCCTCCAAACCCGCCACCCATGCGGCGACACTGCACGGTGACGCTGTGCGCGCGAATGCCCAATGCATGCGCCACGACCTGCTGTACTTCCGTCGGATGTTGAGTCGAGCTATGAACCAGCATCGCCCCATCTTCCTGGGGAATGGCGGCGGCTATCTGGCCTTCGAGATAGAAGTGATCCTGGCCGCCCATCAAGACAGTTCCCTGCAGACGATGCGCGGAGCTGGCAAGCACCGTCTCGGGCGTGCCACGCACGATCGTACGGCTTGGGAGAACGTAGCTCTCCGCTGCTAGAGCGGCGCGAATGTCTAGGATCGCGGGAAGCTCGTCGTATGTAACGCGCGCCCGACGCACTGCGCTGCGTGCCGCTGCATAAGAGGTTGCCGCGATCGCAAACATGGGCTGACCCGCATATTGAACGAGGCCATCCGCAAAGATCGGATCATCGTGCACGGCTCCGCCGTAGTTATTCTCGCCGGGGATATCCGCGGGACGCACCACCGCGATGACCCCCGTACTTGTCGCGACGGGCGCAAGGTCAAGTTCCCGAATCCGTCCATGCGAGATGCGGCTGATGCCAAAAGCAGCATGCAGAGTGGTCGGCGGCAACGGGATGTCGTCGCAGTAGAGCGCCTTCCCCGTGACGTGCAGGTGAGCACTGTCGTGTGCAAGGGGCTCGCCAATGACACGGGCGCTTGTCATGTGAATTCCACATGGGCTGACGGGTCAGTCACCCGCAGCGTGGGTGGACTGGCGGTCTGCTGCATGTAAAACCGCCGCAACAGGTTACCCGCCGTTTTGAGGCGGTAAGCCTGGCTCGCACGCGAGTCGGTCAGTGGAGTGAAATCGGCGGGGAGGGCAGCTACTGCCGATTCGATGGCTGCCTCGTTCCATGCTTGTCCGACAAGCGCCCGCTCCGCACCGGCGGCGCGGGTAGGGATGGCCGCCATGCCGCCGTATGCCAGTCGAGCGTCCACGATACGGCCGCCAGATATCTCCACGGCAAATCCCGCGCAAACCGCAGAGATGTCCTGATCAATGCGCTTGGCCAGCTTGTAGCTGGCGAACATGCGTCCGGCCTTGGGCGGGGGAACAACCACGCTGACTACGAATTCGCCGGGTCGCAGGTCCTTCTTCTGGTAACCCAGATAGAAGCGCTCGAGCGCAATGCGGCGGCAGCGTGTCCCCTGACGCAGCTCGAGCTCGGCGCCCAATGCAATGAGGGCGGGCATTGAATCGCCGATGGGTGAGCCGTTGGCGATATTCCCGCAGAGAGTCCCGGAATTGCAGACCGGCGGAGATGCAAATCGCCCCGCCTGCTCCGAGAGTGCCGGATGTTGCGCGACCAAGGCCGACCAGGCTGCGCTCAGCGACACACCAGCTCCAATGCGCAACCCGCCGTCCGTAGTGTGGATTTCCTGCAGTTCCGCGATGGCGCCAACATAAATGATCGGCGGCAAGTCACGCAGGTGTTTGGTCGTCCACAGACCGATGTCAGTCCCTCCTGCCAGCACAAGAGAGTCCGGCGCTGCCTCCAGTGCGGAGGCCAGCTCCTCCAGGGTGAGGGGCGCATGAAATCCTGGAAAACGCAGGGCTGAATTCAGCCCAGTGCGCTGAACCGCACGAAGTTGATTCACGCGGCCGGAGGACTGCGCGTCACCGCGGCTCCAGCACTTGGGATCGGGATACTCGGACATGCGGCATCCGGCGTCGATAATGGGCCGATAACCCGTGCAGCGACAAAGGTTGCCGGATAGGGCTGTGATCACTTCCTCGCGCTCGGGCGACCCCTGAGAACCGTGTTGCAGATAGAGAGCGAACAGGGACATTACGAACCCTGGCGTGCAAAAGCCGCATTGCGAGCCGTGGCACTCGACCATCGCCCGCTGCACCGGATGCAGCTCGCCGTCCGCGCCCTGCAAGCTTTCCACGGTGACCAACTCCTTGCCGTCGATCGTCGGGAGGAAGCGGATACAGGAATTGATGGCGCGGTAGTCAATGGTCCGGCCATCAGCCGCCAGCTCACCCAGAACGACCGTGCACGCTCCGCAGTCTCCTTCGGCACAGCCTTCCTTCGTACCCGTTCGACCTGCCACGTTGCGCAGATACTCGAGCACGGTGGTCGAGGGAGGCAGACCTGAGACGCTGACGACCTCGCCGTCAAGAACGAATCGCACGGTTTGGCAGGTTGTGGAGTCTGTACTCATGCGATCGGATCAACGGGTACCGGCGCCCCCAGCGGGCGTTCCCTGCCGCGTGGTGGACACTAGCTGCCTCGGTAAGTGGAATAACTCCATGGCGATACTAACAGCGGTACGTGATAGTTCTGCTCAGGATTCGCGACGCCGAAATGAATCACCACCTCATCCAGGAAGGGTGGCTCGGATAGTTGCGCACCTATTGAGCGGAAGTATTCAGCAACGTGAAAAGTCAGCGTATATCGGCCGCGGCGCAGAGAACTTCCCTCCAGAAGCGGTTTCGCGCAGCGGCCGTCCTCATTCGTGCGATCCTGCGCCAACAGGCGCGACGGACTGCCATCTGCCTCGTGAAGGTCAATGCGCATGCCCCCGGCGGGGATGCCCGCTGCGAGGTTCAGCACATGCGTTGTGAGCTTGCCCATGCGGGCCTAGCATATGCGTCACGCCGATTGTCCACAATCGTGCCGCAGATTGTGCACGCTGACGGGACATTCGGGGGCCCAGAAGCACCATGCGCGTGCGTTGAGTTACAAGCCTGCGCCGACGTGGAGCACATACCGATGCAGGAGGGGTAGGCACGCGCGCAACGCGCACGGTGCAGCAAATTCATGCTACGGTGCTCGCCCATGAGTTCCATCGAGGACTTCGTCCGCGCAATTCCCAAGGCTGAATTGCATTTGCACATCGAGGGCTCCCTCGAGCCGGAAATGGTGTTCGATCTGGCGCGCAAACACGGGATAGCCCTCCGATACCCCACGGTCGAGGCGCTGCGCGAGGCATACCGATTCTCGGATTTGCAGTCGTTCCTGGATGTTTATTACGCGGGGGCAGACGTGCTTCGCGACGAGAGCGATTTCCATGCGCTTACGTCAGCCTATTTGCACAGGGCCCATGCGGACGGCGTTGTACATGTCGAGGTTTTCTTTGATCCACAGACGCATACCGCCCGCGGTGTGCCGTTTGATGTCGTCATCGGCGGTATTCGCAGAGCTTTGACCGACACGGGGCGGGCCATGGGCATCACACACCGGCTCATCCTGTGCTTTTTGCGGCATCTGAGTGCCGACGATGCCATGAAGACCTTCGAGCAGGCACTTCCTCATGCGGACGCGATCACAGCCGTCGGCTTGGACTCCTCGGAAGCCGGTCATCCGCCAGCCAAATTTGCCTCGGTATTCGAACGGGCTCGCGATGAGGGGTTTCTGACCGTTGCACACGCTGGAGAGGAGGGGCCGCCGGGATACATTTCCGAGGCGTTGGACGTTCTCCAGGTAAAACGCATTGATCACGGCGTACGCTGCGAAGAAGATCCTGACCTCGTCTCGCGCTTGGCGCGCGAGCGTGTGCCGCTTACGATGTGCCCGCTATCCAACGTGAAGCTGCGGGTTTTCGATCGTATTCAGGATCACAATCTCAAGCGGTTGCTGGAGCGTGGCCTGTGCGTAACCGTCAACTCGGATGATCCTGCGTACTTCGGTGGCTACATCGCGGAGAACTATCTGGCGGTCTACCGCGCGCTCGGCCTGTCCAGGGGCGAGATAGCGCAACTCGCCAGCAATTCAATCGAAGGGTCTTTCCTGCCGGCGGCGGAAAAGGATGCCTGGATGCGGAAAATCCAGGCGCTTTCGCACGGAACGTAGGCGAGCCGGCCTATTTTTCGAAGAAGCTCGCGTCCACCGGCTTGTTTTCCAGGATCTCCTGGCGCGTCAGCCCTTGAACCTCATGCGGAAAGACGAGCCAGTTGTTCGTGGCCCGAACGTAGTAGTCGGGCACGAGGGAGCTGCGATTGCGCTCCGGCTTGTAGTAGACCGTCGCTATCCGGATCTTGTCCGGCAGGTTGCGCCGGCAGCGGCGCTTGAGCTCTTCGATGACAGCCTCGAGACTGCGGCCGGAATCGAACACATCGTCGATGATGAGCAACTCGTCCTCGAACGACAGTCGCGAGACCAGGTAGTCCACCGCATGGACCCGCACCGCCTTGGCCTGCTGGTCGATCCCGGTATAGGACGAGGTCCGGATTGCAATGTGGTCGGCATGGAGGCCGTGGTATTCGAATACCTCCTGAACCGCGATGCCGATGGGGGCGCCGCCTCGCCAGATAGCGACCAGGAAGGTGGGCTTGAAGCCGCTGCGCACGATTCGCATGGCGAGCTCCATCGAATCGCGCAGCAGCGAGTCAGCAGAAATGAAGACTTTCTCGATGGCGGGTGAGGGGCTCGGCGACGTCACGAATGCGTTTTTTTAGCTGGAAACGGTCCGCGCAGTCTGACACATCCGCCGTCCATCGGTGTCACAATGCGCGCGTGCCAGGAGTTGAGCGCACGTGTCCAGAAACATTGAGATCAAAGCCCGCATCGCGAGCGTCGAGGCGCTCTTGCCGAAAGTGAAGGCCGTTGCTGACCAGGGGCCCTTCGAAATACGGCAGGACGATACCTATTTTGCGTGCACTGCCGGAAGGCTGAAGCTGCGGATGTTCTCCAAGTCCGAGGGTGAGCTCATTTACTATCGCCGTGCGGACCAGCAGGGGCCCAAGGAATCCTTCTATCTGCGCTCACCGACCACGGCGCCCGAGGTTCTCCGGGAGTCACTGAGTCTGGCCTATGGTCAGACGGGCCATGTAGAGAAGCATCGCACGCTATTTCTTGCAGGAAGGACCCGCATCCATCTCGACAGGGTGTCCGGGCTAGGCCATTTCCTCGAGCTCGAGGTGGTACTCGAAGAGAACGAGTCATCCGATGCGGGCGTACGTGAGGCGAACGAGCTTCTGGTGAGACTCGGCGTGGAACGATCGCAGCTCATCGAGGGCGGGTACGTCGATCTTCAGCCCGGCGATCTTCCGGGGGGCCCGGGCGAAGCATGAGAATTCTGGTGACCGGCAGCGCTGGCCATCTGGGCGAGGCGCTGATGCTGACTCTGCAGCGCTCCCATCATGAGGCAATCGGTCTCGACATCAAGACCTCGCCCGCAACTCATCGGGTCGGTTCGATCACTGAGCGTGACTTCGTCAGACTATGTATGCAAGGCGTGGACGCCGTCCTGCACACCGCAACGCTGCACAAGCCGCATGTTGCGAGTCATACGCGCCAGGCTTTCGTCGATACTAACATTACGGGTACGTTGAACCTGTTGGAGGAGGCGGTTGCAGCAGGTGTCGAGTCTTTCGTCTATACGAGCACCACCAGCACATTCGGGCACGCTCTGACGCCTCCTGCAGGTGCGCCAGCAGCATGGATCACCGAGGGCGTCGTCCCCGTCCCTAAGAACATCTACGGCGTTACAAAGCTCGCTGCAGAAAACCTGTGTGAGCTGTTTCACCGCATCGCCGGGATGCCATGCATCGTCCTCAGAACATCACGTTTTTTCCCCGAGAACGATGATGACGCCAGCGTGCGGCGGGCCTTTGACGATGCCAACTTGAAGGTCAACGAATTCCTGTATCGACGGGCAGACATTGAAGATATTGTGAGCGCGCACCTGTTGGCGATTGAGAATGCGGCTTCGATTGGATTTGGCCGCTACATCATCAGCGCCACCACGCCGTTTACCCCTGATGATCTGCAGCAACTGCGAGTGGACGCCCCTGCAACAGTGAGGCGATACGCTCCGGACTACGAGGCGGAGTATCGCCGGCGCGGGTGGTCGATGCTGCCGACAATAGAGCGTGTGTACGTCAATGATTTAGCCCGAACCCAGCTGGGATGGCAGCCCCGGTATGACTTCAACTCCATCCTGCGGCGCTTGCAGGCCGGCGAGGATTTCCAGAGTCCCTTGGCACGGGCCGTGGGCTCAAAGGGCTACCACGCAGAGGTGTTCAACGAGGGGCCATACCCGGTGTGACCCCGGGCGGCGCCGGCGGTGGGTTCCAACGTGGCAGCGCCGGCTATGCCTGGCGATCAAGCGCTTTAATGGCCGCGGATCCCGATCCTGTGCGAGATCCGCGGCTCAACCCGTAAGTGGCTACCTCTATTCCTCGCTGCTTTGCCCCTGCTGGGCGTCGGCTCCCGCCTGACCTGCAGTGGAGCACTCAGCGCCGAGGGGTGTGCCATTCGTATCGGCGTACCCGATATTCCTCAGAGCCTGGGTGCCGAGCCGTTGTTTGAGCTGTGCCAGGTACAGGCTTCCCGGTGTGACGGGTGTCCCGAGCGACTCGAAGATTCCGTTCGGAAGGATCGTACCGTCGCCGCCGGGTGCTGCTTCCGAGAGCACGGTCCCGGTGCAACCGATGCACCAGTTGAGTGTGCCCGCAGGCTGCTGGATGAGGAAGTAAGTCGTGCTCACGTTCCATGCGACCGACCAGGCCGCATCCCACCCCTGACCCGAACCGAAGTTGCCGCGGTTCGAGTATCCCACACCGGACTTATCGCCCGTATAGGAGCTTGGAAACTGGCACATGTCGCAGAGCATTCCGGTCGCCCAGCGCTGATGCGGACTGAAGCCGCGGTCATCGGCGACACCCTTGAGCACGACGACCGGTCCCGTGACCTGCGCCTGGGCGACAAACGGCCAGGTATTTCCCTTTCCCGTCACCGAACAGTTGTTGACCAGTATCTGAGTTCCGCTCAGAGCGAAGTCCGCGGGCGCCGCGCTGTTGGTCTGCGCGATGGTGTGCACCACATTGATCGAGTCGAGGGTGAGCTGCTTGTTGGTATTCGAGAGTTGGAAAGTGTTTTCCGTGTCCTGAATGTTCAAGTCGCGCAACCAGCCGTTCTCGAGACTGCTCACCGTCGCAGCCTGGTACAGAGGACTGGTGACTGTCGTGGGCGGAGCCACGATGCGCAGGTGCTCGATCCCGACCTGTGAGATGCGGCCTGCAAACGTGTAAGTGGCAACCGAGCCTCCGGGCGGGCTCAGAAATTGCGAATCGAAGGAGTCGGTCAGGGGGGCATCGAGGGTGATCTGGCTGCCATTGATGCCCGTGATGGTTCTATCCGTGAGAATCTCGCTTCCGGTGGCGATCCAGGTTTGGGGTAGTCCGTTTCGGACCAGCTTATCCATCCCCACGAGAGACACCCAGGGCGCGGTGACTGGCCGGCTGATGAGAATACGGTCACCCACGTTGAAGCCCGACGCATCGCTTACATTGAAGCTCCTCGCTCCGGAAGGAACAAAGGTGTCCGTCATGGCAACGGACGTCCCGCGGGTGTAAGAGCCGGATCCGCTCACGGCCAGCAGCGTAAACTGGCTGCCGGTCATCGTGAGAACCGAGCCATCGGTGCCCGAGCCACTGCCAGCGAGCACAACTCCGCTGGTTGTTATATGAAGCGTGGCTGAGACATTGAAGGACCCGGGGGACAGGAGCACGGCCCCGCGGAAACCCTTTCTGTCAGGTTGCAACGCCGATACCGTATCGATAGCCGATTGGATAGCCGCGGTGTCGTCACTGCCGCTCGGGTGAACCGTTACCCGCGCGGGCACTTTCGGCAGGGCCACGCCGCCGCCCCGGTAGCCGGCCGAGGAATAATCGATGATCCGATTGCCGGCAGGGTCGGTGGCATAGTGAAGCTTGCCATGACTGTCGTAATACACCCAGGACGAGGTGGCCTGACCAAAGCTCGCCCCCGGGAAGCCGGCCAGTACGGCGCAGGAAGCCAGTATGCCTATCAGACAGCGCGCACGGGCAGGACTCTCGAAGCTATGTGGCAAACACGTCGTCATAATTCCTCCTTGGTGGAAATATGCTGGTTATTTGCCACTCCAGCGCTGATCCAGGCACAGCGCACAGCCGGTGGACGCCATCGCCACACGCGGTTGCGGACGGGTCTGGACTGCTGAAGTGGTCTGTCCACTCTGACAGGCCACAGCGCGCTGGGCAAGCTATATTGGTCTGACCAATAAGCGCAGCCGGCACCTGTGCGGCGGGAGGCTGACGGCGGCGCGCGTGGGTTAAATGCGGTGCGCCGCGGTGAAGTCGTAGGAAGATCAGCTTCTTAGCGGATATCCCCAGAATCCACCGGGGCCCGACGCGGCGTTTCGGACTCTAAGGCGCGGTGCCGCCAGCAGCGGCACAGCTACCTGTCGGCACTGTGGCCGTCATCAATCGTGATCCCACCATCCCCGGCGCAAGTCCAGGGCCTCTGTCAGGTCGCCCATCGGCCGTTGACCGTGAGCGATCAGCGCGAGGTCCCGCCTGACGAGGCCGGGCAACTTGGGCAAATCATAACGGCGCGTGATCAACCGCAGGATCGAGGCTGTGTCATAGACCGTGTGATCGACGTGGTGGCGCTTGGCGAACGGCGAGATGATGAGGGTGGGAACCCGCGTGCCCGGGCCGATCAGATCGCCCTTGGGCGGCGCCAAATGATCCCAGACTCCACCGAACTCGTCGTAGGTGATGATGATCACCATGTGAGCCCATTGCGGGCTCGCCTGCAGCTTTGCGACCAGATCGGCAATGTGGGCATCGCCGTCGTCAAGGTTGGCGTAGCCTTCATGTTGATTGAGGTTGCCCTGGGGCTTGTAGAAGGCAACCGAGGGCAGGGTACCCGCAGCCGCATCGGCAACCAGATCGTTGTAGTCCTTCATATGCGCAGCACGGTTGGCCGCGTGTGTGGCTGGGTCAAAGTCTGCGTAGTAGTTGAACGGGTGGTGGTGGGCCTGGAAATCCGGGCTACCACGCGGAGTCGAGGGCGTGTAGATGATGGTTCGCGCCGCGCTCGGGTCCTGAGTTCCATCGCTGACGGCGGCGTTCCAAGCACCCGCATACCATTTCCAGGAGACACCTCGGGCGGCCAGCAGATCGCCGACGGTGGCTTGCGTTTGTGGCGGTAACGTCGTATTCGCCGCCGGACTGGCGTATAGCAGATCACTACCGGTTGCGTCGACCGGCTTGTTGCCGCTCGGCTGATACGGAGGTTGCATCGTGTTCACTGCACGAAACGTGTTATCGCCGAAGTAGTTCTTCGGCACAATGTTGCCGCTCAACACATAGGAAGGCGGCCCATCCAGTGCCGATGCCGGCGATGTGCTCGACAGGGTCAGTTGCGGCAGAAAGTGGCCGTTTGCATCCTGGTTGATGACCGCGATGGTCGGGTGCGCGCCTGTGGATGGCGCATCTGCGTTCGGATACTCAGGGGCGCAGGCGCAGATCAGGTACTGATGGTTCAGGAAGGATCCACCGAAGGCGCCTTCAAAAAATTCGTCAGCCAGGGTGTACTGCCGCGCAAGCTTGTAAAGGCCGGATTCGTGATAATCGTAGTGGCCCATCGTGAGGCCGCCCGCGTCCGCCCACGCTGCAAACATGTCGTTCTTGCCGCCATTGATCTGCATCTGGTTCTCGAAGAACCGGTGATAAAGATCACGGGTCACAGTGGCGGTCGTCAGATCGACAGCTGAAGCCGGCGCAAAGGCCGTCTCAACCGCGAAGGGTGCATTAGGCAGACCGCCGCTTGCAGCCTGCGTGACTACAGGGGTAACTCCTGCTGCCGTGACGCCACCCCAAGTCTGCGGAAGCGTCGGAAGGATCGATCCGTCACGGTCCCGCTGGGGAAGGAAGGAGTGTCGGGGAGTTCCGTTGGGTTTGACTACTTCGTCCAGTCCGCGAGCCCCGGGGAAATCCCCGAAGATATTGTCGAACGAGCGATTTTCTGCGTAGATCACTACGATGTTCCGCACCTTGTCCTTAAGTGCGGCGGTCACGTGACGATTGTCGCTGTCATCGTCGTGAGCGACGCTGGCGCAAGCCATCAGCGTAATCGTGACGCTGCCAAAAAAGGTGACCAGACCTGTGGATCTCATGGGTATCTCCCCGCGGTTCGTTATGCACCGCATGCTCGCAATCGACTGTTACACTGGGATTGCAATAAAGGCGCAATCGACGTTCGTGTGCCGGTCAGTGTCACTGAATTGAAATGTGTAGCGGCGACAGTGGGCAGCTTGGCATGGGCGGCACAGTGTCCAACTTGAGGTTTCTCGCGGTCGCGGTCTTGTTGCCGTACGCTTGTGCGGTTGTGAGCCTCAGTGCGAGAGGTGCGGAAGCCCCCATCTCAACTCGCGTACCTCCCTCAGCCACGGCCGCTTCGACGTCGTACTACGCGAAGGTGCTGGCGAAGCGACCCTCCGTGACGGCCATGACAGCCGTCGGGCGAGCGTTGTTCTCCGATCCGAAGCTCTCAGCTTCGGGCAAGCTCGCATGCTCCACGTGTCACGATCCGTCAACGGTCTTCGGTCCCGCCAACAATCTGCCCGTGCAGCGTGGCGGTGCAAGCGGACGCGATGCCGGTGTGCGGGCGGTTCCATCGCTTCGATACCTGCAGAGCGTTCCACCGTTCACAGAGCACTTCTTTGAGAGTGACGGCAACGACAGTGAGGATCAGGGACCGGCGGGCGGCAGAACATGGGATGGTCGCTCGCAGTCCGCGCACGACCAGGCGCGTCTGCCCCTGTTCTCGGCTTTCGAGATGGGAAATGCCAGCCCGGAAGCCGTCGTCGCGAAGGTGCGAAGCTCGCCCTACGCCGGCCAGTTCGCGGATCTATTCGGGAAGGACGTTTTTGACACGCCGGGTGCAGCTTTCAACGACGTACTGATGGCCTTGGAGGTGTATCAGCAAAATCCGGCGGAATTCTATCCCTACAACAGCAAGTACGACGCCTGGCTGCGCAAGCAAGCCACCCTCACTGCACAGGAGGAGCGCGGGCTCGCAGTGTTTAACGATCCTGCCAAGGGAAACTGTGCAAGCTGTCACCCGAGTGGCATCAAGAACGGTGCTTTTCCAGCGTTCACGGACTATGGCTATATTGCGCTGGGTGTGCCGCGCAATCCGGCCATTCCCGCCAACGCTGATCCCAACTATTACGATCTGGGCCTGTGTGGGCCCCTGCGGACCGATCTGTCCAACAAGCACGAGACTTGCGGGCTTTTTCGGACGCCTTCGCTACGGAACGTCGCGAAACGGCATGTCTTCTTTCACAACGGCGTAGTCAAGCAACTCGAGGATGCCGTGCGCTTCTATGCGACTCGGGACACGCAGCCGCAGAGTTGGTATCCGCGCTCCGCGAACGGTACGGTTCGCAAGTTCGACGACCTGCCATCGCAGTATCTGCAGAATATCGAGAACAAGCCCCCCTTCGGACGGGAGGCAGGCGCCGCGCCTGCTTTGAGCGAGAGCGAAGTGGCAGATGTCGTCGCGTTCTTGAACACGCTGAACGATGACTGGGCGCCGTGACTTCACGTCGCACGAAGCACGTTCGCTTCGCGTGCCCGCGCTGAGACGACAAGATTCGTATATTCGCTTGCGCCCGGTTCGATGAAGCGCACAATGAGGTACCCGCATCAAGGGGAAACCGAAACCTGGAGGTGCGTGCCATGCGTGATCGTGACCGAACGACCTTGGACTACGTCCGTCCCGGCGCCGAGCAGCGGGGACGCCTGCGCGAGGATTTCGACTTCAACGACCTCAACCGGGACGGCCGGCTGACTTTGGGGGAGTTCATGCGCTTCATGGGGCAAGTGGACGAAGACATCACGGCCGAGGAGTTGCAGATCGGATTCGATGAGATCGACACCAACCGGGATGGCAGCATCGATTTCGAAGAATTCACGGCCTGGTGGAATGAGAGGGCTTGAGCGGGCGCTGATCTGCGATCGTCGGCGCGAGCTGAGCACTTGCCGCGCGGCCTGCTTACGACCGGGCGCGGACTTCGGCGCGGGCTGTGCGCCAGCGCGGGTGTTACGCCAGCGCGGCAGCGGGAACCAGGGCCGCGAGGAGCAGCAGTGCGGCTGCTACGAGTGTCAGCAATTTCTTCACCGTGCGCAAAATGCAGCAACTTTCGTGCGCGACGAGCGCAGCGCCATGGCAGGCGAGCGAATCAGGTGGGATCGGCCCCCTGGGAGGGGTCTTGAAGATCCGGGTTGATCACGCCAAAGCGCGCCGGAATGTGCGCGTAGAAGAGGCGGATCTTCTGCTTGCGCAGCAGCTGCAGAAGCCTCTCGGCCTCTTCGTCGGTCACGATGAATTCAACTTCCACCGTGAGGCCGGCCACCTCGAAGAACCGGGCCTCGTGCAGCATGTGATGGCGGCCGAATCCGGCCATGGCGCGAAAGGCCGAGCCGCCGCGCACGCCGAGCTTGTTCGCCTGTTCGAGCAGCCATTCCCAGACCAGGTGGCCGTCATGGCGATGGTCTTCATGCACGTAAAATCTCAGGAATGACCCGTCCATCGTGCCTAACTCCTAATCCAGGTCACGGTACCCATACCTGCCAATGTCATCGCGACTGAACCGACCAAATGTGCGGCAATGGCGCCGCACGCTGACAGGCCGCGTCCCTCCTGCAGCAACGTGACCACCTCGGCGGAGAATGTGGAGAACGTCGTCAGGCCACCGCAGAATCCCGTGATGATCAACAGTCGCCACTCCGGCGACAATGCGGGAAACGCCGCGAAAAAGGCTATAGCCGCCCCAATGATGTAGCCGCCAATGAGGTTTGCGGCCAAAGTGCCTGGTGGGATTGCGGGGAGGTAACTGTTCAGCCGCGCGCCCAGCCACCAGCGAAAGAGGGCACCAAGGCTGGCGCCGAGGCTGATTGCGACGATTGATTTCCACATTCACCTGTCCTTTGACACGCCCCGCTGCTGCGCGATGCGCTTCTTCAGCATCACAAGATAACCGTAAACGACAGCATTTGGCACGAGCGCCACGAAGCCGAGGCCGATCTGCAGCTCTCGCGTGAGTCCAGCCGGGTACAGCATCGTCGTGAGGTAATGCCCGATAAAGTCGCCCTGATAGCCGACGGCTCCGCCCATCTGCCGAAGCGTCACTTCGAGGGGGGTCAGGGGACATATAGCTCCAGTGAACTCGACCAGCACGCCCCACAGTACGGCGGCGACGTGGAGCCACAGGAGCCTGGGCCACCGCAGGACCAGGAGCGCGCCAAACAGAACGAACGCGACAAATGCCAAGTGGACGGCCAGCAGCAGGTCCGCGGCCAAGTGAAAGATC
>Ga0307511_10000402_pt1 | contig 46014 bp, 40 predicted proteins | sample 13_EM_MG_FD_200266 | JGI IMG/M metagenome (GOLD analysis project Ga0307511, IMG submission 200266) | Populus trichocarpa ectomycorrhiza microbial communities from riparian zone in the Pacific Northwest, United States - 13_EM | ecosystem: Host-associated > Plants > Roots > Unclassified | place... | reverse complement strand
CTTGTTCGGCGTGGCCGACAGATCGTCCACGCCCAGACTGGCCTCGGTCATCACCGCCTCGGTCGTCAACGGCACGATCTCCGACACCGACCCCACGAAGGTCGTCTTGCCGACACCGAACCCGCCCGCGACCACGATCTTGGCCGACGTCGTCGCCTGCCGGGCGGCCTGCGCGCCCCGGCCCTGTCCAGATTCCACTCGGCTCCAGCCCTCTAGAACCGCCGCGTCGCTCACCTGCGCGCCGCGGCCAACTGCAACTGCTCCCGCAGCTCGGGGGTGAGCTGCTGGCCGACTCGTTCCACCAGCCTGGCCATGGCGTACCCGACCAGTCCGATCTCGCAACCGGGCGCCGCGAGCACGGCGAGGCACGACCCGTCGCTGATGGACATCAGGAAAAGATACCCGCGCTCCATTTCGACGACCGTTTGGTTCACCGTTCCGGCCTCGAAGCAGCGCGCGGCGCCGGCCGTGAGGCTGATCAGACCAGAGGAAACGGCGGCCAGCTGCTCCGCTCGGTCGCGCGGCAGACCCTCCGTCGAGCACAGCACGAGGCCGTCCGCGGAGACCACCACCGCGTGCGCGACGCCGGCCACCCGGTCGACGAAGTCGTCGATGAGCCAGCTGAAGTCGGCGATCTGTTGGTCGGACGCGGTGCTCACAGACCCTCCTCGCTAGCGCTCGTCGCGTCTGCGACCAAGGGCGCAGTGCTCGATGGTTCGCTCGCAAGCTCGCTCACGACTGCTCCTTGCCTTGCTCTGGCTTCTCGTAGCCGGCGTCGATGGCCTCGTCGGGGGCGGCCGACGGGGCGGAGTGCCGGCCGAGGCTGACACCGTGCTGGTAGGTGGACATCCGGTTGCGCAGGGCGTCGGGCGAGCGGCGGGGCATCGCCGGCGAGGTGCCCCGCGCCGGCTCGGCCAGCGGCCGGGGCGCGGCCGAGCCGGGCACCAGCTGCGACTTCGGCACCCGCTTGGGCAGGCCGGCCTCGGTGACGGTCTCCGGCTCCCGGGCCAGCAGCGTGTTGGCCGCGGCCCAGCCATCGTCGCCGGCGGAGTGCCAGCCGTTCGTCGCGGCGGGCTCCTCGGCCGGTTTCAAGGCCTGCGTGGCCGGCTCGTCGTCCTCGTCCCGAGGCGTCGGCACGGCGTCCGCCACTTCGGCCTCGGTCTCCTCGGCCTCAGCCTCGACCTCAGTCGGGTCGGACTCGACCGGGGCGTCCTTGACCGCGTCGTCCTTGACCGGGACGCCGTCGGTGGCCGTCGAGAACCACTGCGACAGGACTTCCTGGTAGATCGGCAGCCGCTCGGTCGGCGGGTCGTCGTAGTCGAACCGCCGCTGCGGCGTCGGCCACGGCTCCACGCTGGTCGCCGGCGTCACCTCGGGCTCGGCCGGCGTGGTCTTGCGGCGCGGCGCGAACAGGTCGACCGACTCGGTCACCTCCGGCTCGGCCGGCCGGTGCGTGATGATCGGCGGCAGCTGGCCCGGGGCCCACTTGGGCAGGCCGACGATGTCCTGCGGCAGGTCCGGCTCGGGCAGGGGAGTGCGGTGGGTGGCGGCGGCGGCCACGGTCGGCGGGGCCGCGGGCGGCGGCGGCACGGCCGCGGCCACGTCCACCAGCGTCGCCGGCACGATCACGTGCGCGGTGACGCCGCCGTCGATGTCGGCGTTGTCCCGCAGCCGGACCTTGATGTCGTGCCGCCGGGCCAGCTGCGCCACCACGAACAGGCCCATCTGCCGGGCCGCCGTGACGTCCACCTCGCCCGGCTCGGCCAGCCGCTCGTTGGCGGCGGCCAGGTCGGACTCGACCATGCCGACGCCGCGGTCGTGGATCTCGATCGCCAGCTCGCCGCGGCGCATCTTGGCCGACCGCACCGTGACCTTGCTGGACGGCGGCGAGAAGGCGGTGGCGTTGTCCAGCAGCTCGGCGATCAGGTGGGTGATGTCGTTGACCGCCCGGCCCTGGATGGTCAGATCCGGCGCCGGCGCCACCTGCACCCTCGCGTACTTCTCCACCTCGGACACGGCCCCGCCGAGCACGTCGGAGACCAGCACCGGCTTGGCCACCCGGCGGGTCAGCGTGGTGCCGGCCAGCACCAGCAGGTTCTCGCTGTTGCGGCGCATCTGGGTGGCGAGGTGGTCCAGCTCGAACAGGCTGGCCAGCTGGTCCGGGTCCTGCTCCTCCTGCTCCAGCCGGTCGATCACGCTGATCTGCCGCTCCACCAAGGCCTGGCTGCGCCGCGACAGGTTGACGAACATCGCGTTCACGTTGCCGCGCAAGGCCGCCTGCTCGGTGGCCAGCCGCACGGCTTCCCGCTGCACGGCGTCGAAGGCGCGGGCGACCTGGCCGACCTCCTCGGTGGTGTGCACCGGGACCGGCTCGACGGCCTCGCCCTCGGCCTCCCGGTCCCGCAGGATGCGCTCGATCGCCGCCGGCAGCTTGGTCCGGGCCACCTCCAGCGCGCTGCGACGCAGCACCCGCAGCGGGATCAGCATCGATCGGGCGACGATCACCGTCAGCGCCAACGCGATCAGCAGCGCCACCACCACGAGCGCGCCGTCCCGGAACGCGGCGCCGCGGGCCGCGCCGATCAGGTTGGTGACAACGTCGTTGGCCTGCTGTTGGATCTGCCCGATCACCTTGGTGAACAGGGAAGCGGTCGTGGTGGTCAGCGCCTGCACGTCGGCGGCCCGCACCGCGACCGCGCCGTTGCCCTCGCCGGACTGCACGAGTGCCAGCTGCACCACGCGGTTGCGCTCGTCGACGTCCGGCCCGCTGATGGTGTCCTGCACCAGCTGCCGGTTGTCGGCGCTCGCGGCGTTGGTGAAGTCCTCGATGTCGGCGGCGTACCGGGCCTGCGCTGCCCGCAGCTGGTCGACCAGGTCGGGCGCGAACTCCTTGTGCAGCGCGGCGGAGACCACGATGGCGCTCTGCAGCCGCAGCTGCTCCTTGGCGTCGGTCAGCGCCTGCACCGACGTGTCCAAAGGGGACAGTTGAGGGTGGCTCACGTTCGTGGCCGTGACCCGGACAATCTGCAGCAGCGAGTCGATGATCTCGGTGTACGAGGTCAGCGCGGCCACGTCCGGCAGCCGGGTGGTCAGCGAGCTGTTGCGCAGCGCGGACAGCCCGTCCAGCTCCACCAGCGCCTTGTCCACCGCGTCGCGCACCGGACCGGTCATGCCGACCTGGTTGTCGTCGGTGCGCAGCGCGTCGATGGCGGTGTCCACCGGCCCGAACTTGGGCGACTGGTCGGCCCGGCCGCCGGCGATGTAGGCCACGATGCCGTCGCGCTCGGCCTGCAACAGGTCGACCACCTGGGCCGCCTGGCCGGCCACCGCCAGCTGCTGGCGCTCGTCGCCGTACTGGCGGGCGTCGTCGAGCTGGCTGGACAGCCGCAGCCCGGCCAGCGTGAGCGTGCTCAGCGCGGGCACCAGCAGGATGACCACCAGCTTGCGGCCCAGTTTCCAGTTGCGCAGCCGCCAGCCCGCACCCGAACCGGTCCGCCCGCGCCGGTCGGACACAGCCTTCTCGGCCGGACCACGCACGGTCAGCACTCCCCCACGGTTAGTCCACTCCATCGCCGAGGGTGGATCTTGGAGTGCTTCAGGCTCATTCCGTACCGCCGATCGGAGTACTGGAGAGGACGGTCACGCGCATGGTGGTGCCTTCGGGCCAATCTGATCAAGCGTTTGGGGGTCTGGACGGCGGTGGCGGCCGGTCGGGATGATCCTGCACCGTGAAGGGGCGGTGACGACCGGTAGTGATGCCGGGGCCGGGGGAAGGGAAAATTGGCACCTACCGCAAACCTTCACTCCTCCAGGTGTCATCCGCGTCCATGATTGAATCACGCAGGGTGTTCGATCGGCTACGGTGGTCGCCGTTCCGGGCCAGATCTGCCCGTGAATGGGTCATTCCCTTCACAACCGCACCCCGAGCTCCACTCAAAACTGTTGATTAAAGGAGAGTCCTCGATGGCTACCCGCGCCACTCGCTGGGCCGCAGTCCGATGGGTCTCGGTGTTCGCCGTGACCGTTCTTGCCACTTCTGGGTGCAGCCTGCTCAACGGCGGAACGGCCGACACCTCCACGCCGGCCGCGGGCCACACGAAGATCAGCGTCGGCATCATCGCCACGGTCGACGACGCGCCGGTCAAGCTGGCCCAGGCCAAGGGCTATTTCAGCGAGGAGGGCCTGGACGCCACCGTCAAGGTCTATCCGTCGGTGACCCAGACCATGCCGGCGCTGCAGTCCGGCGAGATCGACGTGACCCTGATGAACTACGTCTCGTTCTTCCAGGCCGAGGCGGCCAAGACGCTGGACGGCAAGGTCGTCTCCGACGCCTACCAGGGCACCCCCGACTCCCTGGTGCTGCTGGCCAAGCCCGACTCCGGCATCCGAACACCGAAGGACCTGGCCGGCAAGAAGGTCTCCGTGCACTCCAAGGGCAACATCGTGGAGCTGCTGATCAAGGCCGTGCTCCAGGACAACGGCGTGGACCCGAACTCGGTGACCTACCTGGAGGTGAAGTTCCCTCAGATCCCCGCCGCGCTGGCCAACGGCCAGATCGACGCCGGCGGCGACCTCGAGCCGTACATCACCCAGGGTGAGCAGCAGTTCGGCGTGCAGCCCACGTTCAAGATCGTGACCGGCGCGACCGACAACATCCCGCTGTCCGGCTACGTGGCCACCAACAAGTGGATCACCGCCCACCCCGACACCGTGGCCGCCTTCCAGCGGGCCATGGTGAAGGCCCAGAAGGCGGCGGCCGACCGCAGCGCCATCAGCTCGGTGCTGCCCGACCTGACCGGCGTGGACAAGCAGACCTCCTCTCTGCTCAAGCTCGGCGTCTTCCCGACCTCGGTGGACGCCACCCGGTTGCAGCGCGTGGTCACCCTGATGAAGACCTACGGCTACCTCCAGCAGTCGATGGACGTGAGCGGTCTCGTCGTGCCCACGCCCAACAGCTGACCCGTGGTGCCCCCGTTCGTCCGCAAGCTCGCCGGCCTGGTCGGCTTCCTGCTGGTGTGGGAGGCCGCCAGCCGGCTGGGGCTGGTCGACGCCCGCGTGCTGCCGCCGCCCTCGCAGGTGCTGCTGCGGTTCGCGCTGCTGTTCACCGACCAGCGCTTCGTCGCCGACGTGATCTCCACCGTGCTGTCGTGGCTGATCGCCCTGCTGTGCGCGACCGTCGTCGGCGTCGGGCTGGGCATGCTGTTCGGCTCCGTGCCGGCGCTGCGGCTGATCAGCATGCCGGTGGTGGAGTTCCTGCGGCCGCTGCCCGCGGTCGCGCTGATCCCGCTGGCCATCGCGTTGTTCGGCACCCAGGCCCAGACCAAGATCGTGCTGGCCGCCTTCGCCGCCACCTGGCCGATCCTGCTCAACACCAGCTACGCGCTCGGCGAGGTCGACCCGCGGCTGGTGGAGACCGCCCGGTGCTTCCGGGTCAGCCGGTGGCGGCTGCTGACCGGCGTGACCCTGCCCAGCATCGGGCCGTTCGTGCTGACCGGCGTGCGGATCTCCGCCTCCATCACGCTGATCGCCGTCGTCGGCACCGAGTTTCTCGCCGGCGGCAGCATCGGGCTCGGTCAATACGCGTTCATCCAGGGCACCAGCGGCGGTCGAATGGACGTGGTGCTGGCCGCCACCGTGTTCGCCGGGTTGTTCGGTTGTCTGGTGAACGCCGGATTCCTGGCCGCACAGCGCCGCTGGGTGTCGTGGGGCAGTGGGGAGGTGGCGGCGTGAACGGCTGGATCCGCGCCGCCGTTCTCCTCGGCGCGCTCGTGGTATGGCAATTGGTTACCCTGGCCGTCGGAAATCCTTACTTTCCACCACCGCTGCGAATCGCCGAGGCGGCCGTTCGGCTATGGCCGTCCGAGCATTTCACCGCCGATGTGCTGCCCAGCCTGCTCCGGGTGCTCGGCGGCTGGGCGGCCGCTTCCGCGCTCGGCATTGTCGCGGGCGTGGCGCTGGGCCGTTCCCGGGTCGCCGCCGACTACTTCGAGTACGTCTTCACGTTCCTGCGCACCCTGCCGCCGCCGCTGCTGGTGCCGGTGTTCATGCTGATCTTCGGCATCAGCACCCAGATGGAGGTGGCCACCATCGTGTTCGGCACCGTGTGGCCGGTGCTGCTCAACGCCGTCGACGGCGCCCGGTCCGTCGATCCGGTGATGACCGACACCGCCCGCGTGTTCCGCTTCTCCCGGCCCCGGTGGATCTTCGGCGTCGTGCTGCCCGCCGCCGGGCCGAAGATCTTCGCCGGGCTGCGGGTGAGCCTGTCCATCGCGCTGATCCTGATGGTGATCTCCGAGGTGGTCGGCTCCACCAGCGGCATCGGCTACCAGCTGGGCACCGCCCAGGGCGCGGCCGACCTGCCCGGGATGTGGTCGTGGATCGCGTTGATCAGCCTGCTCGGATACCTACTCAACAGGGGGTTGCTCGCCGTGGAGCACCGTGTCATGGCCTATAGGGCGCTGGCCTGGAGCCGGCCGTGAGCATGCTCGAGGTGGCCGGGCTCGGCCACACCTACGGTTCCCATGAGGCTTTGCGGGACGTGTCCTTCGCCGTCGAGCCAGGAGAGCTGGTGTGCATCGTCGGGCCGTCCGGCTGCGGCAAGTCCACCCTGCTGCGCTGCGTCGCCGGTCTGCTGCCGCCGTCTCGGGGCATCGTGACCCTGCACGGCGACCAGGTTTGCGGCGTGCCGTCCGATCTCGCCGTGGTATTCCAGGACTACAGCCGTTCCCTGCTGCCATGGAAGACCGTCTCCGCCAATGTCGAGTTCCCGCTTCGGGACCGCGGTCTGTCCACTGTGGAACGCCGCTCCCGGGTCGCCGAAGCCCTGGCCTGGGTCGGCCTCTCCGCCGCCGCCGGCAAGCATCCGTCCGAGCTGTCCGGCGGCATGCAGCAGCGGGTGTCCATCGCACGGGCGTTGGCCTACCGCCCCGCCCTGATGCTCATGGACGAGCCCTTCGCCTCCGTCGACGCCCAGACCCGGGCCGACCTCGAGGACCTGGTGCTCAAGGTCCGTTCCTCGGTCGGCATGACCGTCCTGCTCGTCACCCACGACATCGACGAGAGCGTCTACCTCGCCGACCGGGTACTGGTCCTGTCGCCCTCGCCCGCCACCGTCGTCGAGACCCTGAAGGTCGACCTGCCCTCGCCCCGCGACCAGATCACCACCCGCGGCAGCGACGCCTTCGTCCACCTCCGCACCGAGATAGCCCGCCTGATCCGCCGCTAGTCCACTGTGGACACGGGGTGGTGGGCGGCCTCGCGGGCGATCTCGCTGCGGGAGTGGGCGGCGAGCTTGACCAGGATGTGCGAGACGTGGGTCTGCACGGTGCGCCGGGACAGGAAGAGCGCGGCGGCGATGTCGGGGTTGGAGCGGCCCTGGGCGACGAGGTGGGCGACCCGGAGCTCGGTGGGGGTGAGGCTCTCCCAGCCGGTGGTGGGACGGGCCCGCCGGCCCCGTTGGCCCCGGCGCACGCCGTACGGGCGGGTGCGGGCGTCGGCGCGGCGGATGTCCCAGTCGGCGCGGAGCTCGGTGTAGACCTCGATGGCCTCGGACAGGGCGGCCCGGGCCCGCACGAGGTCGTTGGCCTCGCCGAACAGGACGGAGGCGTCCTCCAGGGCGTTGGCCAGCTCCAGCCGACGGCCGGCGGAGCGGAAGTGCTCGGCGGCGGTCACCAGGCGCTGCGGATCCCGTTCCAGCAGGCCCTGGCAGCGAGCGGCGGCGGCCTCCTTGACGGGCATGGGGGCCTCGTCGGCCTCGGCCAGGCACTGCTGCACGGCGGACAGGGCGGTCTCCCGGTCGCCGGCGGCCAGGGCGAGGCGAGTGAGCTCGGGCAGGCAGAGGTAGCGGACGTTCATCTCCAGCCCGGTCTGCGGACTGAGCAGCACGGGCGACAGCTCGATGACGGCCTGAGCGGGCAGCCCGTCCCGTTCACAGGCCAGCGCCCGGGCCAGCAGCACGTAGCCGGCGTTGCGGCGGTCATCGGCGATGGCCAGCGGCTCGGTCTGCACGGCCTTGAGGTGCACGGCGGCGGTGGTGCGGTCGTCCCGGTGACCGGCGATCAGCGCCACCAGCCCGTGCAGGTTGAGAAAGGAGTACCGGCCCTCGGTCAGCTCGGGGATCGACTCCAGCTCGCTGAGCGCGTCGTCCCACTGCCCGAGCTGGAAGTAGTGCGCCGCCATCATGACGTGCACCTGGGTGAACCGGGCGGCCCCGGCCTGCTCGGCCAGCCCCCGCACGATGGTGATCCGCTCGTCGATGCCGGCGGTCTCGTCCAGGTTGAGGTCGGCGACGATCCGGTTGCACAACAGCAGCAGCCGCAGGTCCAGGTGTTCACGGTCGTCGCCGAGCACGGTGAGCGCCTGGTCGATCAGCTCCCGGTTGCCACGCTCGTCGCCGACGAAGCTGCGGTCCAGGGACATCACGTGCAGGCCCATGCCCACGGCGAAGCGGTCCGGCGCGGCCTGGCCGGCCTCGATGGCGTCACCGGCGGTGGTCAAGGCAGTCGTGGTGTCCAGGTCCACGGCCTGCACGAGCGCGGTGAGCGACAGCAGCCGGGCCCGCCAGCCGGGCGCCAAAGCCGTGGCCAATCCTTGGTCCAGCGTCTCCAGGGCCTCGGCGGAACGCCCGGTGCGCAGCGACGTGTAGGCCAGCACCCAGGTCATCTCGGCGACCCGGTCGGGATCGGTGGTCCGGCTCAGCACCTGCCGGGCCTGCTGCGCGGCGTCGGCGTTGCGGCCCATGCCGGCCAGCGAGGTGGCCAGCCAGCTGGCGAACACGTCGCGCCGCGGGTCGTCGGAGCCGACCTGGTCGATGGCCCGCCGCAGCAGCTCGATCGCGGTCTGGGGGGCACGGTGGGTCAGGATCGGGGCCGCGCCGGCCAGCCAGTCCAGGAACCACTCGTCCTCGCTGCCGGCGGCCGGCAGCAGCTGCTGGGCGACCTGCGAGGTCGGCGCGCCGGCCTCGGCCAGCGCCTTGGCCGCCTCCCGGTGCAGCGCGGTGCGCACGGCCACCGGGGTGCCGTCGTAGAGGGCCTGCCGGATCAGCGGGTACCGGAACGCCAGGTGGCTGCCGGCCTCGGTGATCACGCCCGCGCCGACGGCCTCGGCCAGCAGCAGCGCCAGCTCGGAGGCCGGCATGCGCGCCACCACGGCCAGGTCGTGCACGGCGAACTCGGCGCCGAGCAGCGACGCGACCCGCAGCGCCTCGGTGGTCTCGTCGGACAGGAAGCCCAGCCGGTCGGCGATGGCGGCGGCCAGCGACGCCGGCGCGCTCCAGCCCACGGCCCGCCCGGCCAGCTCGGTGACCCGGCCGGTGACCCGCACGGCGTTCTCCCGCAGCAGCGCGTCGACCAGCTCGGTGAGGTAGCCGGGGTTGCCGGCGGCCCGCTCGGCCAGCCGGGTCAGCTCCGGTCCGACCTCCCGGCCGCCGGTCCGCACGGCGATCAGCTCGGCCACCTCGTCGGCGGCCAGCGGCCGCAGCGACAGCTGCACGCCGCCGCGGGTGGCGGCGCTGCGCCGCAGCTGGTCCAGCTCGGCGCGCCGCGGCACCGGCCGGTAGGCGCCGACCAGTAGTAAAGGAAGCTGCTCGGTGGCCCGGGTCAGCCGGTGCCAGACCAACAGGCTGGCCTGATCGGCCCACTGGAGGTCGTCCAGCACCATCAGCACGGGCTTGGCCTCGCAGGCCCGGTCGACCAGCGCCAGCAGCTGCTCGGCCGCGCCGAGCACGGCGTCCCCGGCGCCGGTGACGCCGGGGGAGTGCTCCTGGCGCAGCAGCCGGAGGATGTCGGCCCGCCACGGGTCCTCGGCCCGGCCGACCACGTCGAGGCAGTCCAGCACGGCCCGCAGCGGGAAGGGCTGGCCGAGCTCGTCGGCGGCCGCCCAGAACACCTCGCAGCCCAGGTCGCGGGCGGTGCGCAGGCCGCCGGCCAGCAGGGCCGACTTGCCGATGCCGGGGTCGCCCTCGACCAGCACGGACTGGCCGCGACCGGCCACCACCTCGCGCAGCAGCCGGCCGAGCAGGGCAACGTCCGCGTGCCGTCCCACGAAGGTGTCGGTCGCCGCGGTAGGCCCCATGGTGCGAGGGTAGACGGATCTTGAGCCGCGCCGCGCGTCCACCACCCGGACGGATCGCTCACCGGTCTGTGTGCGGAGCGTGGTGGTGTGGACCAATTCACCAGGACTTGGCGACTCTGCGTCACCACCGGTCGGAGTGACGGTCACAATTCTCCGCCTGTTGGCGGATGTCCTTGACGGCTCATGCGCGGATGGTAATCGTTGTGGCGGCTGCCACACCTCAACGGAGTAGTTGAGGGGCGAACTCGGAAGGCGGTGAGCACGGATGGTGCTCTCGGTACAGCACCCCGATGCCACTCCCAGCGGCGAGCGCGGGCTTGAGGCCCTGCTCGACTCGTATCACCACATCGCCGCGGACGTGATCAACGCGCACGTCCGGACCGGTGAGCACTGCCAGGACTGCGGTCAGGTCTGGCCCTGCGCCCCGGTGAACTCGGCGGCATTCGCCCTCGACCTCTAGGCCGCGGTCGGCCACAGGGGGATGCCGGGCCCGACACTGGGAGGGTCGGCCCGGGGGGACGCGTCGTTCGGCGCGGCCCTGGGGGAACAGCATTGGTGAAACTCGGCCGCGCCGGTGAACCGGCGCGGCCTCCTTGTGCGTACAAGCTTTTTGCCGACAGGTGGAGAACCGCGTCACACCTGTCTGGGCTATTCGTGCACACTTTGGGTGCCGGGTGGCCGAGCGCACGCAGCCAACCAGTGGGAACATTGGTCCGGCGCTACCGCTGTGGCCTGGCCGGGCCGTAGCGTCGCTGCCGTGGGAACGGGCATTGCGCTGCATCCGATCTGGTGGGTCGAACAGAACGAGACCGAGCTGGCCATCCAGGTGACGCACCCGGAGGGGGCGCGCTTCGCCGACCGCGCGGTGAGCGAGGCCGGGGCCGAGGTCAAGGTCGAGCTGGCCACGTTGACCGCAGGCGCGGCGACCTCCCTGGACGCCGACCGGCTCACCGGGGCGCTGTCGACGCTGCGGGTGCGGCTGCGCGAGCCGATGGCCGACCGCCGGCTGGTGATGCTGGTGGACGGCGAGCCGATCGCCGCCGCCCGGGTCAACCCGACCATCCAGAACCTGTCCACCGACCTGTCCGACCCGGCCCGGCACCGCGCCGGCGAGCCGGTCCGCGCCGGCATCCCCGAGGACGGCCGGGTGCCGCGCTACTACGCGGTCAAGACCCAGCTGCTGGAGCTGACCGGCAAGCTCGGCGAGGGCGCGGCCCTGCCCTCGGAGCGGGAGCTGGCCGAGCGCTTCGGTGTGGCCCGCATGACGCTGCGCCAGGCCGTCTCCGAGCTGGTGCTGGAGGGCAAGCTGCAACGCCGGCACGGCAGCGGCACCTACGTGATGCCGCCCAAGCTGGTGCAGCCGCTGTCGCTGACCAGCCTGTCCGAGGGCCTGCGCCGCCAGGGTGCGACGCCCGGCCGCAAGCTGGTCACCTTGGAACACCTGCCAGCCGACCCGACCCTGGCCGCCGACCTGCACATCGCCCCCGGCGACCTGGTGCTGCACATCGAGCGCACGGTCGAGGCCACCGGTCAGAACGTGGGGCTGGAGTCCACCTACCTGGCCGCGGCCCGCTTCCCGTCGCTGTTGGACGTGTTCGACCCGGCCACCTCGCTGTACCACTGCCTGTCCAACCGGCTCGGCGTGGTGTTCGCCGAGGCCGAGGAGCGGGTGGAGACGGTGCTGGCCACGCCGCGGGAGGCGAAGCTGGTCGGCACCAACCCGGCGCTGCCGATGCTGCTGCTGCACCGCAGGTCGCTGGACCCGGACGGGGTGCCGATCGAGCGGGTGCGGTCGCTGTTCCGCGGCGACCGGTTCAGCTTCAGCACCCGGTTGCGCCCGGAGCACTGATTCACGTCACCGGCATTTCACCCTGCCGGGCGTCTCAATTCGGCATGACTGGATGACGATGTTTACCGAGCGGCCTCGCGGGGTAACGCCTCGCCCGTGCCCTTTACGGTGGTCGCTTCACGCCCGGTTCGTCCCGGCGGCGGTTTCCTGGACCCCGCGGGCCGATCGGAGGGCGGACCCGATCGGGTAATTCCCGCCATGGCCGGCGGCCCCGGCTTGTCCGGGCGGCCTCGCCCGTATCATCGTGACCGTGGCCGGGGCGGCAGACCCGGGCATTGTAGAAACCGGCGGTGAATGCCGGGTGAAAGCCGGGGGAGGAACCTTAGCTCGCCCGGTGGAACGTATCCGGTGAAGCCGCGACCGCACATGGTGCGGCCCTCCCGGTGGCATGTCAAGCTCGCTTACGAGGCGAGTGATGTAGATCACGTAACACCCGAAAGAGGCGCTCCACACAGACAGGTCCTCGATATACTCGGGGCCAGTGCCGCGAATTCCGGGGACCAAGAACCGCGGCTGAATATGTGGAGAGCCACGTGTTCGTTAGGGCCCTGGTATGAGCATGTTGGACGGAGCCGCCCCGCGGGCGGTGTCGCGCCCGGTCAGCGACGGCTGCGCCGAGCACCTGGCGGCGGCCGCCGGCTGGCGGCAGCTGGCCGACCTGGTGCTGCGTGATCCCGAGCTGCGCCTGCATCTGGCGCTGCGCCCCCCGCGTGACCTGTCCGCCGATCTCGGCGACGGTCCGCAGCCGACGCATCCTCGCGCGTCCGACCGAGTCCACATCACGCCCCTGGCCGCGCTGCTGGCCCGGGGCGCCGCCGACGAGCGCAGCCTGCTCGAACAGGTCATCGCCAACCAGCACGAGCCGGTGGACGCGCTGGACTTCCTGGTCGAGCACTTCGTCCGGCCGGTCGTCACGGTGTGGCGCGCGCTGCTGGACCGGCACGGCCTGGTGCTGCTGGACCTGGACGCCGACCACCTCACGTTCGAGCTCACACCCGGCGTGCGCGCCACCGGCCGGCTCGTGGTCACCTCCGTGGCCGGGCTGCGGGAGGCCGCCAAGGTCGACGCCCTCGACGTGGACCGGGCCGCCCGCGCCCTGCACGGCGTGCTGATCGCGCTGGCCGCGGGGTTCCAGCGGGCCACCTTCGACGGCCGGCGCTACCGAGGTCGGGCCGTGCGCGCGGCCGTGGAGTCCGTGCTGTCGACCGAGCTGCGCCACCTCGCGCCGGAGACCGCCGACCTGCTGCACGGCGACCATCCGCTGGACCGGCACGTGCACTCCGTGCCCGAGGAACAGGACCGGCTGCTGCGGGAGGTGCTGCGCCGGGTCGAGGAGAGCTCGGCCGCCCGGCGGCGGGACCCGGCGCTGCCGGTGCCGGGCGTGGTCATCGACCTGGACCTGTGCGGGCTGGTGCCCAAGGCCCGCACCCTGCACGCCGCCCGCACGCTGGCCGGGCCGCGCGAGGGCGCCCCGCAGGGCATCCCGGAGCTGGCCCGGCCGGACACGCTGGCCGCGCTGCCGTCGTACTCCAAACCGGCCTGGGACCGCTTCCTGGAGGTGTCCGGCGTGGCTGGGCGCTACCCGGACGTGGAGTGGGACGACGTGCACGCAGAGTTCTGCCCCGCGTTCTACCGGCCGTGGGAGCGGCTGCGCTCCGACTCGCTGGCGCCCGGGCTGGTCCGGTTCGTGCGGGACGTGGAGGACGCCGGCGGCGAGGTCGTGTTCAACACCGGCCGGCGCGACCGGGTCCGCGAGCACACCACCGCCGTGCTGGCCCGCGGCGGGCTGACCCACGTCCGGCTGCTCACCCTGCCCGACGACCGGGTCCGGCCGATCGCCGAGCTGAAGGTGGAGAACCTGCGCCGGCTGGCCGGGCTGGACGTGGTCGCCGTGTTCGACGACCTGACCGAGAACCGCCAGGTGCTGCGCGACTCGTTCCCGGACGCGATGGTGATCGCCGTGGAGGCTCCCGGCTTCGCCAGCGACCGCGCCCCCGGCTGCCCGCCGCCGGACGGCGCGCCGCTGATCGCCACCTTCGAGCGACTACCCAGGCAGGCCGGCGCGGCCGCGCCGGCGCTGTCCCACACCCATTCCATCGCCGAGTTGCACGTCGGCGAGCTGTCGGTCGGCCTGCCGGCCCGCGGCCACGCCGTCAACCTGTCCGTCGCGCAGACGCTGGCGCTGGTCGACCGGCTCGTCGCCGACGCCGACACCTCGGCCCAGCGCACCGCGGCCGCCGCGCCCGGGCACCTGCGGGCCGCGCTGTCCACTGTGACCGACCCGCTCGACGAGACCGTGCTGTTGCTGCACCACGTCTTCATGCGCAAGCAGTTCCACCGCGGGTCGCGGGCCACCTACACGCCCGAGATGGCCGCCGCCGACCTGCTGCCGTTCCTGCGCCGGCGGGAGCCGATCCAGGTCGTGGTGCCCGGCTTCCCGGTCAAGCAGAGCCAGAGCGGGCTGAAGGCCACCGGCGTGCTGCCCGACCTGGCCGAGCTCGGCGTGCTGGTGCGGCTGCGAGAGCTCCAGCAGGCCGTGAAGTGCGTCTACTCGCCGGGGCTGAAGATCACCGTGCTCACCGACGGGCACCACTTCCGGCCGCGGCCAACCGTGATCGTCGAGTCCTACCTGCGCAAGCTCAACCAGTACCTGCGGCTGGTCGGAGGCCAGGACTTCCTGGAGTTCGCCGACATCGACGACGTCGCCCGGGCCCGCATCGGGTCCTGCCTGGACAGTGAGCGGATCGTGCTCATCGAGTACTACCAGAACATCTTCCGCAAGGCGTTCCAGGAGCTCGACATCACCGCCGATCCCACCGCCGTGCTGTCGCGGGTGTCCGATGTGGATCCGATGGCCGAATACGGTGGCGGGCAGTCGTTCCGGGACATGTTCCGGTCCATCCTGCACTCCGTCGCCCTCGACGTCCCGCCGGGCCGGGACCGCATGTCCTGGGCCCGCGCCGTCTACACCGATCCCTACCAGCTGGCCGATCCGGCCACCCCGGTCGAGATCGTCCGGGCCCGCAAGCAGGTGCTGCGACAGGCCTGGAGCGACACCGTGCGCTACCTGTCCGCCGTGCTCACCGACCGGGAACTGGGCTACGACAACCTGTTCGAGCACCGCGTCCGGCTCACCGTCAGCATGCCCTCGCCCGGCCGCGTCGGCTTCGCCGCCCTCGGCGGCTCCGCCCTCCTGCCGTGGCACGGCACCGCCGCCGTCGACGAGAAGGGCACCCTGTCCACCGACTTCGCCATCTGGCTCTACGACCAGGGTTTCGTGCCGGTGTACTCCCCGGTCCTCGGCTACCGCCAGCCCTGGCTGATGGCCCCCGTCACCTCCACCGCCGTCGACAGCACCCGCGGCGCGCAGCTGGTTCCCGAGCTGCTGGAAGGCATCCACCTGAGGCGCAAGTGACCGACCACGGCTCCCCCCCCCCATGATCAAGGGACCGATCCGGTCCTTGAACGACAGGAAGGGCCCCTTCACTGCGCTGAGTGACAGGAAAGGGCCCTTCCTGGCAAAACGGTGGGGTCAGCTCGAGTAGTCGTAGAAGCCGCGGCCCGACTTCTTGCCCAGCAGGCCGGCGTCCACCATACGAAGCAGCAGCGGCGGCGGGGAGTACAGCGGCTCCTTGAACTCGTCGTACATCGACTCGGCGATGGCCTTGGTGGTGTCCAGGCCGATCAGGTCGGTCAGCTGGAGCGGCCCCATCGGGTGCGCGCAGCCCAGCACCATGCCCTGGTCGATGTCGGCGGCGCTGGCGTAGCCCGACTCCATCATCCGGATCGCCGACAGCAGGTACGGGATCAGCAGCGAGTTCACCACGAAGCCGGCCCGGTCCTGGGCGGTGATGACCTCCTTGCGCAGCTGCCCGGCGGCGAAGCCCCGCGCCCGCAGCGCCGTCTCCGGACTGGTCAGCAGGGACGGCACCAGCTCGACCAGCTTCAGCACCGGCACCGGGTTGAAGAAGTGGATGCCGATGACGTTGGCCGGCCGCTGGGTGGCCATGCCCAGCTTCATGATCGGGATCGACGAGGTGTTGGACGCGAAGATCGCGTCCGGGTCGGTGACCACCTTGTCCAGGGTGGTGAACACCTCGGTCTTGATCTGCTCGTTCTCGGCGACGGCCTCGACCACGAGCTCGCGGTCGGCGAAGTCGCCCAGGTCGGTGGTGAACCGCAGCCGGCCCAGCGCCGCGTCCCGGTCCTGCTCCGACAGCTTGCCGCTGCGCACGCCCCGGCCCAGCGACTTGGCGATCCGCTCGCGGCCGGCCTCCATCGCGGTCGGGCTCGCCTCGCTGACCACCACGTCCAGCCCGGCCCGCGCGCACACCTCCGCGATGCCCGAGCCCATCAGTCCGGCGCCCACGACGCCCACCCGGCGGATCTCAGCCACAGGGATCCTTCCTCCTTGCTCGTTCCACGTCGCCGGGCGGGATCGCCGACCGGCGGCTCAACTGTATCCGCCGCTCACAGCCCGCCGGCCACGCGGAAGATCGCGCCGGTGGCGTAGGAGGCCTCGTCGGACAGCAGCCAGGCGATCGCGTTGGCGATCTCGGCCGGGTCGCCGGGCCGGCCCAGCGGGATCCGGCCGGCCGCCTTCCAGGGCCGCTCCGGATCGCCGGAGACGGCGTGGATCTCGGTGTCCACCATGCCCGGCGCCACCGTGTTGACCCGGATGCCCTCCTTCGCGACCTCCTTGGCCAGCCCCACGGTCAGCACGTCGACCGCGCCCTTGGACGCCGCGTAGTGCACGTACTCGCCGGGCCCGCCGTGGATCGTCGCGGACGAGGAGATGAACACGATGGAGCCGCCGCTGCCGCCGCGGGCCGTGGACATCGACTGCACGGCGCGGCGGGCCGACAGCAGCGCGCCGAGCACGTTGACCTCGATCAGGTAGCGCAGCTGGCTCACCGGCTGGTCGGCCAGCGGCATCATCGGGCTGGTCACGCCGGCGTTGGCCACCAGCCCGGTGATCTGCCCGAGTTCCTCGCGAGCGGTGCGGAACAGCACCTCGGTGTCGTCCTCGCGGGAAACGTCCGCGCGCACGGCGATGCACCGGCCGCCGGCGTCCACCACCTCGCGGACGACCTTCTCGGCGGCGTCGGAGTTCTCCCGGAACGACAGGCACACCGCGTGCCCGTCGGCGGCCAGCCGGCGCACCGCCGCCGCGCCGATGCCGCGGCTGCCGCCCGTGACGATCGTGACTGGAGACAATTCGGTTTCCCCCTCCTCGGGCTTGTCAGTGAGGGCATCATCTCAAGCGTGGGGGTGCGCTACGGGGTCCTCGGGCCACTCGAGGTGACGATCGACAACAAGCCGACAGCGCTGCCGGCGGCCAAGCACCGGATCGTGCTGGCCACGCTGCTGCTCAGCGCCAACCGGCCGGTGTCAGTGGACGAGCTGGCCGAACGGCTGTGGGGGGAGCGGCCGCCGGCCAGCGCGAAGGCGACGCTGCAGGGCTACGTGCTGCGACTGCGTCGCACACTGACCGCGTCCGGGGCGGACCCGGTGCGCACCCGGCCGCCCGGCTACCTGATCGAGGTCGAGCCGGAGCAGCTCGACCTGGACCGGTTCAGGGCCCTGGTCGCGGAGGCCGAGCCGGCGCCGGCGGCGGTCGCCGCCGATCGGCTGCGGGAGGCGCTGGACCTGTGGCGCGGGCCGGCGCTGGCGGACGTCCCGTCACCGTCCCTGCACACGGTCGCCGGTGGCTGGCTGGCCGAGCTGCGGATCAACGCCCTGGAGCGGCGCATCGACGCCGACCTGCGGCTGGGCCGGCACGCCGACCTGCTGGGCGAACTCGCCGGCCTGGTCGCGGATTCGCCGCTGCACGAGCCGTTCCGAGCACAGCTCATGCTGGCCCTGCACCGCGCCGGCCGGACCGCCGACGCCCTGGAGACGTACCGGGACGCCCGCGCGGTGATCGTCGACGAGCTGGGCATCGAGCCGGGGGAGCGGCTGCGTCAGCTGGAACGCGGCGTGCTGGTGGGGGATACAGCCCTGGACTGGCGGCCCGAGGCCCCGGACCGAGCCGTGGTCCGGCCGCAGGCGCTGCCGCCGGACGTGCCGCTGGTCGGCCGAGCATCGCTCGCGGACGAGCTGACCCGCCGGCTGGCCGCGCCGTCCCCGCGCACCGGCATGCCGGTGGTGCAGGTGATCGCTGGCATGTCGGGGGTCGGCAAGTCCGCCCTCGCTGTCCACATAGGCCACCAGTTGCGGGATGACTTCCCTGACGGCCGCCTGCATGCCACGTTGAGCGACGCCACCGGGCCGGTGCACCCGGCCGAGGTGCTGGGCCGGCTGCTGCGGCTGCTCGGCGTGCTCGGCACCCACCTCCCGGACAGCGTGGAGGGCCGTTCGACGCTGCTGCGCGACCGCCTGGCCGGGCGGCGGGTGCTGCTCGTGCTGGACGACGCCGCCGACGAGGCGCAGGTCCGGCCGCTGATCCCGGGCGACGAGTGCTCGGCCGTGCTGGTCACCAGCCGTAACCGGCTGACCGGGTTGGCCGGGGCCCGGACCGTCGACCTGACCGTGCTCGACGACGAGGAGTCACTGCGGCTGTTGGAGACCGTGCTCGGCTCACAGCGCGTGGCCGCTGAGGTTGCGGCGGCGCGTGACCTGGTCCGGCACTGCGGTGGCCTGCCGCTGGCGCTGCGCATCGCCGCGGCCCGGCTGGCGGCGCGGAGTAGCCGGCCGCTGAGCTGGCTGGTGGCCCAGCTGGCCGACGAGCAACGGCGGCTGGACGGTCTCGAGGCCGGCGACATGCAGGTGCGGGCCAGCCTGGCCGCCGGTTACCGAGCGTTGGACGACGAACGGCGGCGGGCCCTGCGGCTGCTCGGCTCGCTCGACACCATCGACTACTCGCCGCGACTGGCCGCCGCCGTGCTCGACCAGCCGCCGCACCGGGCGGAGCGGCTCGTCGAGGATCTCGTGGACGCACAGTTACTGGAGCTGACCGGGGTCGCCGACCGGTACCGGATGCACGGCCTGGTCCGCATCTACGCCCGTGAACAGGCCGATGGCGAGCGGGACTTGGCGGTGTCCCGGGCCCTGACCTCGTGGCTGGCCGCCGCCGAGGACGCGGAGACGTCGCTGCCCAACGCCGGCTGGCTGCCGCACCTGCCCGGCCGCGGCACGGTGGCCGCCGGCGATCCGATGGCCTGGTTCGAGCTGGAACGCCAGGAACTGGCCGCGGCCATCGAGCAGGCGGCCGCCGAGGGGTACGCGGGGCACGCATGGCGGCTGGCCGCGGCCTGCGAGGGCTTCCTGGAACTGCGGGGGTACTGGGACGACTGGCGTCGATGCCACGAGCGGGCGCTGGTCGCGGCCGTGACCGCCGGTGACCGCTGGGGCGAGGCCCGGATGCGGTACGGGCTGGGGCGGCTGTGCTTCGCCCAGGACCGGCACGTGCTGGCCGAGCGGCTGCTGACCCAGGCGTTGGCGCTGTGGCGGGACGACGGGTTGTCGCATGCGCACGCGTTGATGGCGCTCGGCGACGTGCACCATCACAACGGCCGGCTGGACCTGGCCCGGCGCTGCTTCGACGAGGCCGCTGTCGGCTACGCCGCCGCTCACCACGAGCGGGGCATCGTCAACGCCGGCTTCTGCCTGGGGCTGGTGGATCGCGACTTGGGCGACGCTGACGCGGCGAGGACCGCCTTGGCGGCGGCGCTGTCGGCGTTCCGTGGCCTCGGCGACTCGTACGGGCAGGCCCAGGTGCTGCTGTTCCTCGGCTCCTCGCACTGCAAGTGGGGCGACCAGGACGTCGCCGGGCGCTGCCTGCTGGAGGCCACCGCGCTGTACCGGGGCTTCGGGGACCGGCTCGGCGAGCTGCGCTGCGTGCGGCAGTTCGGGCATGTCCTCGTCACGCGGGGCGAGACCGCCCGCGCCGAACGGGTGCTCACCGGCTGCCAGCGGGCGTTCGCCGAGATCGGCGACCTGTTCGGGGAGGGCACCAGCTGCTGGAGCCTGGCCGAGCTGGCCCTGCGGGACGGCGACGAGCGGCTCGGCCGGCGGCGGCTGACCGCCGCCCTGGATCTGTTCACCCGAGCCGGGCTCGGACCGTGGCAGCGGCGGATGCGTGACCGCCTGGCGGAACTGCCCAGGTCAGCCCCTGCGTGATCGGTTCCGGTGACCAGTGCGGCCGATCGGCGGTACCCGTTGGTCGGTCGCACAGCTGCGCCGAACGGCACCCGCGGTGACCCCCGCCGCAAGTCGATCACGTGACGCGGATCGCAGCTGGGCGACGTATCCGCCCCGGCGGGCGCGGCGGGCCGGGAATCCGGTTTTGGGCGGCGGAAACGGGTCCAGAATCGTCCGCATCGGGGTAACGCACAGCGACCGGGACGACTTCCCGGACGGTACCCCTCACGGAGGATTCAGCCAGTCATGAGCGTCACTGCCGAGGCAACCAGCCAGTTCGAGGCGAACCGCAACTCCCGTCCGCTGCCGACCGCGCCGTGCAGTGTCGTGTGGAGCGGTGGGCACGCGTACGTCCTGGAGGGATCGCACGGCCGGGCCCGCTGGGTCGGCGTCGACGACCGCGGCCGCCCGCGCTTCTACACCGGCGACGAGCTCCAGCTCCGCGGCTGGTCCCGCTCGCGGTAACCCCGGCGAGCCGGCAGGCCCCGCCCGCGCGACACGCACACTCCCGCCGGGCGGGTTCCACGCCGTCACCTAGGCTTGTGGCGTGGTCCAAGGCAACGCGCACGTCCGGTCCGACCGGGTGTTCACCATCCCCAACCTGCTGAGCGTCCTGCGCTTGGCCGGTGTGCCGCTGTTCCTGTGGCTGCTGCTCGGTCCGCATGAGGACGTGTGGGCCATCGTCGTGCTGGCGCTGGCCGCCATCTCGGACTGGCTGGACGGCAAACTCGCCCGCTGGCTCAACCAGATGAGCCGGCTCGGCACCCTGCTCGACCCGGCCGCCGACCGCCTGTACATCCTGGCCACCGCGTTCGCCTTTGTCGTGCGCGGCATTCTGCCGTGGTGGTTCTTCGCGCTCATCCTGCTGCGTGACGCCGCCGTGTCGCTTTGCCTGCCCCTGCTGCGCCGCGCCGGCTATGACGCGCCCGAGGTCATCTACCTCGGCAAGGCCGCCACGTTCTGTCTGCTGTACGCGCTGCCCATCCTGCTGCTGGCCCAGATCGGCCCGGGCACGGCGATGATCGCCGGCCCCATCGGCTACGGCTTCGCCTTCTGGGGCCTGCTCATGCACGTCTGGTCCGGCGCCCTGTACGTCTTCCAGTGCCTGAACGCGGTCCGCCACCCGGTCCGCGACTAGCGAAGTCCTCTCACCGTTGGCCGTTTCTCTTCGCCGGGATTACGTTACACCTATTGACTGTAACCTAACCTCGCCCTACCGTGGCCTCACCGGCAGCGAGGAGGCAGACGTGACCACCGTTCAGGAGCTGATCGACCGCAGCATCCCGTTCCTCGACGAGGTGAAGAACCGCACCGCGGGCGGCAAACTGGAGACCTGGCTGAACGAGACCCACGGCCCCGGCACGGCGCTGTACGACGACCTGGCCCGCATGATCGGCGACGGCGTGCGCGAGGGTTGGGCGGCCAACATCGAGGTCGACGGCCCGCACTACCGGCGCAGCCGCATCGCCGAGCCGGCCGACGTCATCAACTACTTCAGCATCACCGCGGTCTACATGGACAGCGTGGAGCCGTTCTGCGGCCAGTACCACCAGCACCCGTACGGCGAACTGAACCTGGTGGTGCCGCTGACGCCCGGCGCCGAGCTGATGGGCCCGCGTGGCTGGCAGGGCCCCGGCTGGACCGCGCCAGGCCCGGGTAGCCACCACTATCCGGAGGTTCGCGGCGGGGCGCTGATCGCGCTGTTCTACCTGCCCGCCGGGCGGATCTCCTACGACATCACGCCGCCGGCCGCGTAAGTCCACAATGGACTTCGCGCAAACGTTGGCGAGCCGGCGAAGCTGCCGCGCCTACCGGTCCACGCCGGTGCCCCGCGAGGCGCTGGAACGGCTGCTGGCGCTGGCCTCCCGCTCGGCCAGCAACTCGAATTCCCAGCCGTGGCAGGTGCATGTGGTGACCGGCCCGGCGCTGCGCCGCCTGGCCGAGGACCTGCTCAAGGCGTACGACACCGGCGACAGCAGCGCCGACTACGACCACCAGCCGCCGGCCGAGGGCTGGCCGGAGCCGTTCCTCGGCCGGCGGCGAGAGATGGGCCAGCGCCTGTATGGGGAGGCGATGGGCATCGGCCGCGACGACATCGAGCGGCGGCTGGCCCACCACCGCCGGAACTACGAGTTCTTCGGCGCGCCGGTCGGCCTGATCCTCACGGTCAACCGGGCCAGGCGGCTGGGGGCGCTGGTCGACGCCGGCCTGTTCCTCCAGGCGCTGATGCTCGCCGCGCGGGCGGCGGGGCTGGACACCTGCGCGCAGGCGGCGCTGAGCGATTTCGCCCCGGTGCTGCGGCGGAACCTGGGCATCCCGGACGACGAGCTGGTCGTGTGCGGGCTGTCGCTCGGCTACGGCGACCCCGACCATTCGTCCACTCGTTGCCGTACGTCCCGAGTGCCGGTGGCGGCGTTCGCGACGTTCCACCACGACGGCGGGGCATACTCCCGCGAATGAGCGAAGCGCGGCGAAGACGGGACGACTGGCCGGAGGTCGGCTGGACATCGTTGCGGCTGACGCAGTTCGACAACGCCGAGCGGGCGGAGCTGCACCTGCCGCCCAGCGGCGACCAGTCCATCGTGCTGGTCGACTCCGGGGTCACGACCATCGAGTCGCGGCACGGATCTTCCTGGCGGGGCGCGGCCTACGGGCCCGGCCTCATCGGCCTGACCGCGCCCGGTCAGCCCACCGATGTCCGCTGGCGCGGCACGGAACGGACTTTCACCACGCATGTGGAGCTGCCCGGCGCGCTGATCGACCGCATCTGCGTGGAACTGTGGGGCCGGGACGCGACCCGGCTCGGCCGTCCCGACGCGTTGGCCGTCGAGGATCCCGTGCTGTCCTCGGTGATCGGTGCGCTGTGCGCGGCCGCCCGGGCCGGCGTGGACGAGTTCTACGCCGAGTCGGCGGCTGCGTTTCTGGCCGCCCATCTGCTCACAGCGCACGCGTCCGCGCCGCCGCCGCGCGAGCCGGGGCGGGAGGACCGGCGGGTGCGGCGGGCGGCTCGGTTCATCCGGGACAACCACCAACTTCCGTTGACGCTGGCCGAGATGGCGGCCGTCGCCGACCTGAGCCCGTTCCACTTCCTCCGCGTTTCAAGGCGCACACCGGCGAGACGCCGTACCGGTTCCTGACCAAGGTTCGGGTCGAGCACGCCCGTCGGCACCTGGCCCGGCCCGACCTGTCGGTCACGGAGATCGCTCACCTGTGCGGGTTTGCCTCGCCGTCCCGGCTGACCGCCGCCTTCCGCGGCGAGACCGGCCTGTCACCGTCCGAATATCGCGCGGCCACACCGCAATAATCGGTTGTTGACAACGCAATCCGTGGAATGCGCCGGCTCGGTCGGCCACCTACGGTGTGCGGCGTGTCCACGAACGACTTGGTCGATGTGACCTGCACGGTCAACGGCGAACCCGTCCGGCTCCGGCTGGATCCACGGGAATCGCTGCTCGACGTGCTTCGCGAACGGCTTGCCCTGACCGGCACCAAAAAGGGCTGCGACCAGGGCCACTGCGGCGCGTGCACGGTGCATCTGGCCGGCCGTCGCGTGGTGTCCTGCCTGACCCCGGCCGTGCAGGTCGACGGCCAGGATGTCCGGACCATCGAGGGCGTCGCCGGCCCGGACGGCGGGCTGCATCCGTTGCAGCAGGCCTTTGTCGACAACGACGCCCTCCAGTGCGGCTACTGCACGCCTGGCCAGATCATGTCCGGGCTGGCCTGCATCGCCGAGGGGCATGCGGTCGACGATGACCAGATCCGTGAGTACCTCAGCGGAAACGTGTGCCGCTGCGGCGCTTACATCGGCATCGTCGCGGCCGTGCGGCAGGCCGCCGGCGCGGCGCGGGAGGGCTGACCCGTGCGACCGTTCGCCTACGCCGCGCCGGGCAGCGTCCCGGCGGTCATCGACGCGCTGCGGGACGCCCGGCCGGGAACCAAGATCCTGGCCGGCGGCACCACCTTGTACGACTTGATGAAGCTGGGCGTGGAGGCGCCGCCGGCGGTGATCGACGTGCACCGGCTGCCGGAGCTGACCGGCATCTCGGTCGCGGACACCGAGCTGGTCTTCGGCGCCGGCGTGCGGATGGCCGACGTGTCCGACCATCCCGTGGTGAGCGCCGACTATCCGGCGCTGGCCGAGTCGATCTGGCGGGCGGCCTCCCAGCAGCTGCGGAACATGGCCACGCTGGGCGGGAACCTGTTGCAGCGCACCAGGTGCGGCTACTTCCGGGGCGCGGACTTCGCCTGCAACAAGCGCAATCCCGGCAGCGGGTGCGACGCGATGGAGGGCCACGACCGGCACAACGCGCTCCTGGGGGCCAGTTCCTCGTGCAGTGCGACCTACGCCGGCGACTTCGCCATCGCGCTGCTGGCGTTCGATGCCACCGTGGACGTGGTCGGCCCCCTCGGAGAGCGCTCTCTGGCCCTGGCCGACCTGCACGTCGAGCCGGGAGAGAACCCGGCCCAGGAGCACGTCCTGGCGCCCGACGAGCTGATCGTCCGCATCCGGGTGCCGCTGACCGCCGCCGGCCGGGGCTCCACCTATCTGAAGATCCGGGACCGCGAGTCCTACGCGTTCGCGCTGGCCTCGGCGGCGATCGGGCTGGTGCTCGACGGCGACGGTGTGGTCACCGAGAGCCGGATCGCGCTGGGCGGCGTGGCCACCCGGCCGTGGCGGGCGGTCGAGGCGGAGCGGTCCCTGCTGGGGAGAGCGCTCTCCGAGGAGTCGGCGCGGCGGGCCGGCGAGATCGCGTTCGCGGCCGCCCGTCCCGGCCACACCAATGGGTTCCGAGTCGAGCTGGGCATTCGCACGGTCGCCGAGGCCGTGCGGATCGCCGGGGAGCGAGCCGTCCGATGAGGGTCGACGCGTACGACAAGGTGAGCGGGAGAGCGCTCTACGGGGCCGACCGGGTGCTGCCCGGCATGGCCTTCGCCGCCCTGGCCCTGGCCGAGGTCGGCCGCGGCCGAGTGTCCCGTGTGGACACCAGCGTGGCCGAAGCCGTGCCGGGGGTGCTGCTGGTCGAGACCCGGTTCGACGGGGAGCTGGCCAGTCCCGGGTTCGTGATGGGCGGCGGCTTCGGCTTCCAGAGCCTGCAACCGATGGTCGGCGACCACATCGCCTACCGCGGGCAGCCCATCGCGATCGTGGTGGCGGAGACCCCGGTCGCCGCGACCGAGGCCGCCGAGGCGATCACCGCCGAGTACCAGCCGGAGCCGTTCGCCCTGCACCTGGACTCCGAGGGCGCCACCACGCTCGTCCAGGAGGAGGCGATCCCGCTGCCGTTTCTGGCCGACATCAAGGTCGGCGACCCGGATGCGGTGATCGCGGGCAGCCCGGTCCAGATCGACAACGTGTACGAGCACCCGCCGCAGCACGCCGTGCCGATGGAGCTCAACGGCGGCGTCGTGGAGTGGCAGGGCGACACGCTGATCGTGCATGAGGGCACCCAGAACGCCAACGCCGTGCGATACGGCCTGGCCCAGCAGCTCGGCATCGACGCCGCGAACATCGAGGTCCGTTCGCCCTATCTCGGCGGCGGCTTCGGCCAGAAGAACTCCCTGTTGCTCCACATCGGACCGGCGGCGATCGTGTCCCGCCGGCTGGGCCGTCCCGTGAAGCTGGTGCTGGCGCGGCCGCAGACGTTCCACAACGGCAGCTTCCGGCCGGCCACCAAGCACCGGATCCGGCTCGGCGCCGACGAGTCCGGCCGGATCCTGGCCGCGATCCACGAGGTCGACCAGCAGACCTCCCGGCACGACTTGTTTCCCGCCATGCACACCGAGGTCACCGGCCGCCTGTATGGGTTTTCCGCCTTCCGCGGGCGGCAACGGCTTGTGCAGACCGATGTGCAGACTCCCGGCTACATGCGCGCCCCGTTCGAGAGTCCGTCGATGTTCGCCTTCGAACAGGCCGTCGACGAACTCGCCCTCGCCGTAGGCCGGGATCCGGTGGAGTTGCGGCTGGCCAACGACACCGACACCGATCCGATCACCGGCCTGCCGTTCTCCAGCCGTCACGTCGGCGACTGCCTGCGGCGCGGCGCCGAGCTTTTCGGCTGGTCCGGCCGGAATCCCACGCCTCGGTCGATGCGGGCCGACGACGGTTCGCTCGTCGGCTGGGGCGTGGCCATCGGCAACTATCCCGGCAACGTCGCCGCCGCCATGGCCACGCTGACCGCCGACGCCGACGGCCGGATCACCGTCAGCGTCGACGGACACGAGATGGGGCAGGGGATCCGCTCCGCGATCGCCCTGCATGTCGCCCAGGATCTCGGCATTCCCGCCACCGAGGTGATCGTCCAGGTCGGGGACACCACTGTCGGCACCCAGCACCTCACCGCCGGTTCGTGGGGCACCGCCACCGCGCTGCCCGCCGTCCACTCCGGACTGCGCGAGCTTCGCAAGCTGCTGAACGTCGCCGACACCGGCGACGTCGACGTCGCCTCCGCCGTCTCCGTCGCCGGGCATCCCGTCCGGGTCTCGGTCGATTCCCTCGGCCCCGGCCAATCCCCGGACGCCCTGGCCCAGGCGCGGTCCGGACACCTGGCCATCGCCGGTCCCGTGTTCCCCGGCTTCGTCATCTTCAGCTGGATCGCCCACTTCGTCGAGGTCCGGGTCGAGCCCACCACCTGCCGCATCCGGGTGCCCCGCGTCGTCAGTGTCGCCGACTGCGGCCGGGTCGCCAGCCCCGTCACCGCCGCCAGCCAGGTCCGCGGCGGCGTCGTCTGGGGCATCGGCGCCGCCCTTCGCGAGGAAACCCTGATCGACGACCGGTTCGGCTTCCTCAACACCACCCTCGAGGAATACCCCGTCATGGTCAACGCCGACGTCCACCGCATCGACGTCGACTTCATCGACAAGCCCGACTACCAGTTCAACCCCGTCGGCGTGAAGGGCCTCGGCGAGGTCTCCATGGTCGGCGCTGCCGCGGCCGTGGCCAACGCCGTCCACCACGCCACCGGCAAACGCCACCACAGACTGCCCATCCGCCTTGAACACGTCCTCTGACCGCCCATCGGTCAGTGCTCCGGATGCCATGAGCCCGGAGGCGCTGGCCGATGCCCGACGGGGGCAGCCACGGCGAGGGGTGCTCGGGCTGCTGTTCGTGGTGCCGGCGTCGGTGCTGCTCGCGGTGGGCTGGGGTGGTCCGGCGCACACGTTCGCGGTGCTCGGGCCGCTTCTGACGTTCGCGCTGCCGATCGTGGCGGTGATCGCGTTCTGGTGGCAGGACTGGCCGGGCTCGCTGCTGAGCGGCGGGTGGTCGGGGCTGGGGGACACGGTCGTTGTCGCCGGTGGGGGAGTGCTGCTGACGCTCCTGGGCCAGGGGCTGCTCGAAGGCGTTGACCTGCAAGGGGTTTTCGTTCGGGGTGCGTCGGCGGAGGTGCCGCTCGCCGGGGCCATCTTCGGCGTCGTCCTGCAGCTCACCCTCGTCGGCGAGCGCTGGCCGCTGGGTGGCCTGCCGCGAATCTGGTCGGGTCTGGCCGCGCTGGCGCTGTGCTGGCTGGTCGGTCTGGGCGTCTACAGTGGACTCGTCGGCACCCGCCTGGTCACCGGCGAAGCCTTCGCCAGCTGGTTCGCGGCCCTCGGCGTCTGGCAGATGGTCTGGTACGTGGCACTGCGCGGCTGGCCCTTCGCCCGCATCCGGTGTCGCGCGGTCCGGCTGGCGACGGCCCACATCTCCGTCATCGCCTGCGGCTGGGTCAGTTACCTGGCGGCGCAACGGCTTCTCGGCTGGGAGCCGAACCAGATCGCCGAAGTCTCCGGCTCAGCCATCGCCGCCGTCCTCGTGATCGCGATGCTGTTCGAGGCCTGGCCGGCGATCCGGCTCACCGAGATCCCCGGCCGCAGCCTCGTCCTGGTACTGGCCGCGATCCTCACCGCGGCCCTGTCCACCCTGCTCCCGTTCGTTGCCATCCGGCTCGGCCTGTCCGACCGACAAGCCCTGAGCTGGTCCACCCACGCCACCCTGAACGCCCTGAGCCTGGCCGTGATCCTGCACGTCGCCGTCTGGCGGCGCTGGTTGGCTGACAATGTGGCGGTGTAGGGCGGCCGCCGCCTGAGCAGGCGGCGGCCAGGCCCTTCATGCGGCCAGGCCCTTCATTCTGTTGTGGTCACGCAGACGACAGGGCGTTCCTCATACACGATGTCGGCGGCGCAGCGGAAGCCGACGGACTTGCCCCGGTAGTCGATCTCCGCGGAGACCTGCATCGACACCGCGCCGTTGACAGCCACCGGGTCGGTCCACCCACCGCCGCAGACGGCGCGGAAGTCCTGGTCCCGACCGCCGGCCAGGGTTTCACGGCTGTGCGATACCCATTCGTTGACGTTGCCGGCCATGTCCGTCACGCCGTACGGCGACCGGCCGTCCGACTCGCCGGCGGTGAACGTCCCGACCGGGCTGGTGGTAGCGTAGTGCGCGGTGCGCGACGGACTGCACCGCCCCTCCTGCCACGTGTCTCCCCACGGGTAGGTGCGGTTGTCCTTGTCGCCGCGCGCTGCTTTCTCCCACTCCAGCGGCCGGGCCAGTCGCTTACCCGCCCACAGCGCGTAGCACAGCGCGTCCCGCCAGCTGACATTCACCACCGGGTGGTCGGGCTTCGTCCCGTTTTGGAAATCCGCGGGCGCGGGATAGTTGGTGGCCGCGATGAACTCCGCGTACTCCAGGTTCGTCACCGGCGCGACGTCGATGTCGAAGCCCAGCACGAAGACGCTGCCCGGCGGGTCGTCCGGCGAGCACAGCATCCGGATGTGCTGTGACTCGGTGGGGATGCGGGCGGCCATCATCGCGCGCCGGGCCTGGTCCTCGGTCAGGCCGTGTACGAAGACACCCGGCGGCACCCGCACCATGCCCTCGCGCGCGGGCCGGGCGTACCGCTCGTACATTTCGTTGTGGCAGACCGGACAGGTCGCGGTCGTCGCGACGGCGACATACCCGCACGAGCGGCAGAACGGCAGCTCGATCTCGCGGGCCAGCAGGTCGTCCCGCAGTTGGGCGGCGCTGAACGCGTCGGCGATCGCCGACGCGTTCGGGCGGTCGTGAGGATCCGCCGCGAGCATCCGGCTGACGAGGTCGAGCACTTCGTCCGGCGCGATCGGCTGCGCGGCGGTGAGATCGGCCCGCGGGTTGCCGCCGCCTCGCGGAAACCGACCGGTGAGGCACTCGAACAGCAGCACGCCGAGGGCGTAGATGTCGTCCTTCTCGTCGTCCAGCGACGGGTCGGCGCGGCGCTTCGGCGACCAGTAGTCCACCACCCCGGCCGTCGCGTCGGTGCGGTGCTGCGCCTTGGACAGGCCCCAGTCGATGATCCTGATCTCGTTCGTGCGGGTGAGCAGGATGTTGCTGGGCTTGAGATCGCGGTGGCGGACGTCCCGCTCGTGGGCGCACGCGAGGCCGGCCGCGATCTGGCCGCCCATCCGGACCGTCTGGTTCAGCGTCTGCCGGCCGCCGCGGATCAGGCCGCCGAGCGGCGGTCCGTCCACAAAGGTCACGTAGACACCGGGCCCGAGCCCGGCCACGTCGGGCAGTGCGAACAGTGCCCGCGCGATGTAGCGGCTGGGCTCGGGCGGCTTCGTCAGGTGGTGTGCCCAGATCCAGCACTCCCGATAGAACGCCTCCAGGACAGCCGGGTCCGCCTTGTTCAGCACCTCGTCCCTGAGCACCTTGACCACCAGCCAGCCGCCGAAGGTGTCGTCCACCACGGCGACCTGGGCGAACCCACCGAGGCGAACCTCCTTGACGGTTCCACCGGTGGGCAGTTCCATGCCTACACAGAATCCCATTGTCACTTCCGCTTCACGAAGATGCCGTTCACCGCTTCGCTCGCCAGCGGCGGCAGACCGAAGAGCAGCACCCAGAGGATGTTGCCGATGATGAGAACGATCAGGCCGAGTCCCGCCCACATGAAGGCGGTCTTCAGCCAGTTGAGAAGCGACCAGAACCATGACTCCGGGGCGTCCTGCACGACCATCCGGACGTCCTGGCGCACCGTCGCGCCGTCGCCGTCGGTCATGGTCAGCGTGAACGTGCTGGTGCCGCCATCCTGCGGCCGCCCGCCGAGCACGCCGTCCGGAGCGAGCTCAAGTCCCTTCGGCAACCGGTCGTCGGACTTCCATGTGTACGGCGCGGCGCCGGAGTCGCCGGTGAAGTTGTGACGGTAGGTCTGCCCGACGACGGCGTCGTCGAGCAGCGTCGTGCCGGAGGTGATCCTCGGCTTGGGTGGCGCGATGTCGCCCGCCCCGGACGGCTGCACCGCGAACGTCAGCTCGCGGGCGTCGGAGACGCGGCCGCCGCCGTCACGAACCCGCACGCCGACCCGGGCGGTCTGCGCGGCGCGCGGCGTGCCGACCACGACGCCGTCCTGAGCCATGGACAGCCCGGCGGGCAGCTGTCCGCCGGTGGTGGTCCACTGGTAGTTGCCGTCGCCACCCCGCACGGCGATGGTGAGCTCGTATGGCTGGCCGACGATCGCCGTGGGCGCGGACTCGGTGGTGATCACCGGCGGAGCGTCCGGGCGTCCCGCGGTCGTCACCTGGCTGACCACGCTGAGCACCACCGTCACGATCATCAGCGTCGCCACGATGATCAGCAGCATGTCGACGAAACGCAGCTCCACCGGGTGGTCCGAGCTCACCGACCGCCGACGCCGAAACACCAGTCGAGTGGTCATCGCGGCAGCTCCTCACCGGGGACCTTGAGGATGCGGGTGATCACGAGGTCGCGGGAGAGCTCGGCGTGGATCTGGCTGAGCCGCTGCTCCATCGACTGCATCGTGACGGGCAGCTGGCCCAGATGTGCCAGCTGGCTGAGGTCCAGGGTCGTCAGCTGCCGAGTCCAGGCCGCCATCTGCTGCCGGGTCTGCCCGAGTTCGCTGGCCAGCTCGACAAGCTCGCCCTTGATACTCGGTGCCGGGCCGCTACCCGCCGAGGGCGTCGACTCGATGAGCTTCAGCGTGCTCTCCTCGATGTCGAGCAGGGTCGCCTGCTCACGTGCGACAGTCCAGGTGAGCACCAGGTGGCACAGGACGGCCGCGCCGAGTGCGAACAGCGTGACGCCGAAGGCGTCCGCGAGCGGCGGGATGACGTTGGACACCAGGGCATTGCGCAGGTCCGCGTAGCTCGCGGTGAAGCCGACGCTGCCACCGAGACCGCCGATCGCGCTCGACATCTCCGCCGCGGTGCCGAGAAATCCCAGCGCGGGCAGTGCCCAGACGAGCGCCCGGGCCGGCATGAAGGCCACCTCACCGAGCGCGTGGTCCAGCTCGGAGCGTGCGGCCAGGCCGACAGTCGCGTCGTCGGCCGCCGCTCGGAAGGCCGCGACCCGCTGCGCCACGATCGTGTTCGCCGGGGCCTCCCACAGGAGGCGCCGGACCGCCAGCCGGCCACCCGGCCGGTCGACCTGCTGCTGGAGTTCCCGGCAGGCCTGCCGCTCCTGGTCTGTCGAGTAGTTCCGGACGCAGGCGAACATCAGCACCCACAGCGAGATGCCAACGACGAGAATCGCGATGTAGCCGACGGCGCCGTCGCGCGCGAAGAGGCCGCCGACGACGGGCAGCCAGGTGAACAGGCCGAGCGGCCGGGCGATCAGGGTGACCAGCAACGCGAACACCCCGCAGAGCAGGAAGGCCCGCGACTTGTCGCCGACCACGGCCGGCACGTGCTGGCCGGCCTCTGTTTGTGTCATGGAAGTTCTCCTTGCTGAGACTTTGTCGTTTGTGGGTCGCGGAATTCGATCCGCCAGTCGCGGGCCGCGCCGTTCTCGGCGGCGCGTGCCGCGATGATGACCACGTCGCCGTCGCGGAGCAGGACGCGGTCGCTGACCTGCTCGGCGTCCTCGTAGCCCCGGTGGCGGACCGACGTGCTGTTCTTGCTCTTCGGCTCCAGCCACCACGCGCCGTCGTCCCGCGTCAGGTACGCGTGACACCGGCTGACCGGGCTGTCGGGGCCGGTGTCCAGGACGATGTCCGGTTCCGGATTGCCGGCCGCCGCCCGGCCGAGGTGCACGCGTGCCCGCGGCGCATTTCCCTCGCACAGCGGGAAGACCGAGACCACTCCATCCGGCGCGGTGAGCCGCAGGTGTGCGGCGTCGGCGTCGGGTTGCCCGTGCAGCCGCACCGTCACGAGCCCGGCGACGCGCCAGCATTCCCGCCACAGGTCGGATCGGGTGGACACGACCAACCAGGACCGCAGGCCCGCGAGCCGGTCGCCGTAGACCAGCAGGTCCTCGGCGAATCCGACGCTTGCCCGGTCGGTGGCGGAGTTGTTGAGTGTCAACAAGTATCCACCTCCGTCGCGGGGAGTCGGCAGGCCGGCCACGGTGGGCTCCGACCACGTCTTGAGTACGTCGAGGACTGTCCCGCACCCCGGGTGGGACCGGTCCTCCAGCAGCCGCAGCGCCGCGCTCCGGCAGACTTCCGGCGCGCCGACGAGGACCACGATGTGCCGATCCGCCAACGCCTTCCACGCCTCGGCGGGTGGTTCCGACGCCTCTCGTGCCCGCGCCAGCTCGGTGTCCGAAACGGACACGACGGACTCCGTCGCGGGGCCGGGCCCGTCGTCCTCCTGGTTGAGGATCCGTTGGTACGTTGCGCGGACCGAGGGGGAAAGGAGCAGGCCGCTCTCGTCGAGCTTGTCCCTGTGCCGCCGGTAGATGCCCAGCGCATCGGTCTGGCGGCCAGCACCGTCGTACGCCCGCATGGCGAGTTCGGCGACCGCCGCGTCGTGCGTGCGGTCGTCGAAAAGCCTGCTGAGGCGGGGAACCAGCGCCTCGTGGTGGCCGATTTCGAGCTCGGCGCGCAGCCAGGCGAGCTCAGCGGCGTGTCGCTCCTCAAGAAGTTCCTGGCGGACGCCGTCGATTCGACGGGTGGTCAGCCCGGCCAGCGGCTCGCCTCTGGTCAGGTCCAGCGCCTCGGCGAGCAGCGGCGCCGCTCGCGTCGGCTCCATATTCCTTGCCTTCGCAACAAGTTCGCGGAATCGGTGCACGTCAACCGAGTCGGCGGCCACGTCCAACAGGCACAGTCCGTCCCTGGTGGACAGCACGTCGGTCAGACCGATGCCGAGCAGTCGCCTACGCAGGTTCGTCATGAACCCGTCGAGCTCCGCCGACGCCAAGGCCGGTGGGACGTCCCAGATCCAGTCGAGCAGCCAGGTCCGCGGGACCCGCTGTCCCTTGTGGAGCAGCAGGGCGACGAGCAGGCAGCGTTCCCGCGCGGTGCCCATCTCCACCCGTCGACCGTCCACATGCGCGGCGACGTCGTTGATCAGTTGGAAGTGCGGTTCGGTCATGGGTCCTTCCACGGCAGGCGGTCAGTCACCCAGTCGATCACCCAGTGGTTCGCCCAGTTCCGCGCCCAGCACGGCCGGGCACGGTGAATCCACACGGCGACAACGGGTCGCCGGTGGTGAAGGAGAAGGCATGAACGAGAAGCAGATCAGCTGGGTGCGGGTCGACGGTCTGGAGTTCCGGAAGAGCTCGTTCAGCGAGGGCGGCGGCGACTGCGTCGAGGTGGCGAACGTGGTAGGGGTCGCGGTCCGCGACTCCAAGGACCCCGACGGGCCATCGCTGTGGTTCTCCACCGCGGAGTGGGCGGCGTTCCTGCTGGGTGTGCTCGCCGGTGAGTTCGGCCAGCACCACTGATAGCGGCATCGGGGTGGGACGTCAAGCCTTCGGGGCGGCGTCCCACCCTGGCATCACCTCAGCGTGCGAATGTGTTCGGTGAGGTCGGCGAGGAACTTCGCCGCGTCGTCGCCGAAGACCGCCATCTCGGACAGCAGCGACCAGCGTTGCCGGTACAGCGCCACATCCTCGGCGGTGCGCACCGTCAGGTTCGCGTGCACGGTCTCCACCGAGATCATCGGCTCGTCCTCGTCCTCGTCCTCGTCGACGGTGTCGTAGAGGGCGAATCCGTGGGAGGTGAAGGTGACTGCCTCGGCGTCGGCGGGGATCAGGCCGATCGAGACGTTGTCCAACGTGTCGAACGCCGCGAGCCGGCCCAACTGCGCGACCAGCACGGCGACCGGACCGGGCCGCCATCGCAGCGCCGCCTCGGTGACGAGGAACTCGAACCGGCGGTCCTCGTCGTACAGCGCCAGCTGCCGGTCCATCCGCGCCGCCACCGCCGAGGCGAGCGTTTCCTTCGAATAAGGAAGCTGGAACAGGGAGAACACGCGCCGGGCATACTCCGGGGTTTGCAGCAGCCCTGGCACGACCGACGGCTGGAACACCCGGACGGTCCGTGCCGACGCCTCGAACTCCTTGATGTCGTCCTGCAGATGCGGCCGTTCCCGTAACGCGGTCCGGAACCGGTTCACCTCGACGTGCGCCTCCTCGGTCAGCCGTCGGAGCCGCTCGACCGTCTCGGCGTCGCCGCCGCATTCCCGCGCCCAGGTGGACCCCACGGGAATCGTGGGCACCAGCCGGCCCGATTCGATGCGGGACACGGTCGGCTGGCTGATGCCCAGCCGCTGGGCCAGGTCACGCCCGGAGATGCCGGTCAGGCCGCGAAGTTCTCGCAGGTGGGCGGCCAGTTGCTGGCCCGCCTCGTCCGCGCTCATGACGGATGACCACGCCCTTCCGCTGATGCAGGGATGATTCAGAGTGATTCTGGGCCGAGGTTGGGGACAAGTCAAGTCGATCTCGCCGGCACTATGTTTGGATACAAACGAGAACTACTGTCGGGTAATGGCACGTAAGGGCAACCGCCATCCGGACGACAGCGTGATGCACTATGTTGCCCGCCGTGGAAGCGAACCAGCTCATCGCCGGCCGATATCGCTTGCTTCGAGAACTGGGCCGGGGAAGCAATGGTGTGGTCTGGCTGGCCATGGACGAGACGCTGGAGCGGCTCGTCGCGGTGAAGCGCGCGTTCGACCGCGACACCCCGAGCGGCTCGGCTCGGATCAAGCGGCTGCGCCGCGAGGTGGCGATTCTGGCCGGACTGAATCACCCGAACATCGTCGTCCTGTACGACGTCGCCGAACAGGACGAAGGCGATGTTTTGCTGATCATGGAGTACGTCGAGTTGGGCAGTCTGGACACGCATGGGAAGCAGTCGCCGCTGCGGACCGCCGAGATCGGCGCGCGGCTGGCCGACGCCCTCGATGCCGTGCACACCAAGGGCAAGCTACACAAGGACGTCAAGCCGGGAAACGTGCTGGTGAGCGCCGGTGGTCAGGTCAAGCTGAGCGACTTCGGCAACGCGGGCGAGGCACGGCCGGATGCGACGGTGACCAGCGGCATCCTGGTCCACGGCACCCCGGGCTACCAGGCCCCCGAGGTGGCCGACGGAGGCAAGCCGACCGCGGCCTCGGACGTGTTCGCACTGGGCGCCACGCTGTTCACCCTCGTGGAGGGCGCGACACCGTACGGCAGCACGGCGACGGAAAAGCCGATGGCACTGGTTCGTCGGGCAATGGCGCGAAGCATCGCCACACCGCGGCAGGCCGGGCCGCTTACGCCCGTGTTGACCACGCTACTTGCGCCCGACGCGAAGGATCGGCCGACCGCGGAACAGGCCCGGCGGCTGCTCGACTGTGTCGCCGCCGGACGGCCCCTGGATCCCGATCCGGAGTCACCGGATCCCATGCCCCAACCGCTGGAGTCGGATCCCGAGGCCCGCCCCCGACGGCGGCGGCTGATCTGGTGGGCCGCGTCGGTGAGCGGCGTGCTGGTGATCGCACTGGTGGTCTGGCTGATCAGCCTGCCCCTGCCCGGATCGCCGACCGATCCGATCGGCGATCAGCACACCGCCGACCCGTGCTCGCTGCTCGACGCTAGCGCGTTCGGCCGGTTTGGCGTCACCCAGCTAGACCGCTACTACGGTGGCTTCGCACGCTGCGACGTCGTGATCAACCCCGGCCCCGGCCAAGTGGATGTCAAGGTGGAACTGGACAACACGCCGTCGCCGGCGGGGCAGGTGCAGAACCAGCACGGGGTCACCGTGATGACCAACCCGGCCAGCGGCGGCCAGTGCGACCGGTCCCTGTCGCTGGGCGACAACTCCATCGACGTCACCGCCAAGGTGGACATCGGCAACGGCCCCGCCAACCTGTGCGAAGCGGCCGACGTGGCGACCGAGGCCGCGGCGCGGAAAGTGGCCGCCGGCCAGATTCCGCGGCGGACCGTCCTGTTCGAACCGAAGTCGCTGTTCAACGTCAACGCCTGCGGCCTGCTGGACAACACCGCGCTCAGCCAGTTTCCCGGCGTGAACGCCCTGAACCCGCAGCCGGACTTCGGCGACTGGGGCTGCACCTGGCAGAGCACCACCGACCCGGAGAAGCTCACCCTGCGGTTCGACCAGGGCGACCCGCCGAACGCGTCCGATGGGCAGCCGCTGCAGGTGGCCGGGCACGCGGCCATCAACGAAGGCTCCGACTATGGCGACAAGTCCTGCGAGATCGTCGTGATCGCGCGGCAGTTCCGCGACGACCAGGACGCGCTCAAGGACGAGATGCTGCTGGTGATCGTGAGCGGCGACTCGCCGTTCGACCAGATGTGCGCGCAGGCCCAGGCACTGGCCGTGCCGGCGGCGGCGAAACTGCCCAAGTGATCGATCGGAGGACCCCTCCCCTGGCCGAGCTGCCATGGTGGGGTCGTGGACGACAAAAGTAGGACTGGAGGAACACTGGTGCCAGGTCACGAGAGTCTTGCCCAGGGAGTGCCGCCGTCCCCGCAGGGGACCATCCACGTGCTGGCACTGGCCGGCGGCGTCGCATTCCCGCCGAAGGAGGGGAGGACGCTGCTGTTCGGCCGGGACCGGCAGGAGGTGCATGTCTGCATCGGCGAGAACGATCAACGGATCAGCAGGCGGCACGGTCGTCTCACCCACCATCTCGGACAGTGGTGGGTCAGCAACACTGGCAAAGTCCCGATGCGGCTGCCTGGTTCCCGGATGCTGTTCCCCGAGGAGGAAGACATCCCGCTCGCCGAGGGATACACCCCGATGTTCGTGCGCGGGTCCAACGGCCGCGAGCACGTGCTGGAGGTGTTCGTGGCGGGACAGGAGAACCGCCGGCCGAGCTCCCGGCACCAGGATCCGACCGAGCCGCCGAAGACCTACCGGCTGTCCCCGACCGAACGGCTGGTCCTGGTGACGCTAGGCCAGCGGTACCTCATGCACGAGATGTACCCGCAGCCGCAGCCTTATGCACGGATTGCCGAGCAGTTGGCGGAACTACAGCCGGACGCCGGCTGGAAGTACAAGCGCGTGGAGAAGCTGGTCGCCGCGGTGCGGGGCCGGATGTCCAAGAAGGGTGTCGCCGGGCTGACCGCCGAGGAGGTCGGCGAACCGGTGTGCAACATGCTCAACCACAACCTGATCCGTGAGCTGATGGAGAGCGCCACCCTCGCACCGCCGGACATCCGACTGCTCAGCCATCCGAACGGCGACTAGGTCGCTGGGGTCGAACGAGCTTGTGAGTGCTCTGACTGGCGAACATGGGCAATTCGCCGATCGCGTCCCCACTGGTCGTGATCCAGCGCATTCGGCGCTGAGCAGTCTCTTGGGGACATGATCGGGCGCCCGCCTCACCCTGGATCGCGGCCAGGGTGAGGGCTGGTCTCCGCCACTCAGCCAGTGGCAACGGGCCGTCCGCCCGCGGTGGAATGAGGTTGACTGTGGATACCGGCGTTGTCCACCCACGCCAGCCTGAATGCCTTGTGCCTGGCCGTGATTCTGCACGTCGCCGTCTGGCGGCGGTGGCTGGCCGACTAGGGCCTCAGTCGAGGCAGAACTCGTGACCCTCGATGTCCTCCATCAGGATGCACGACTCGTTTTCGTCGTCGGACACCAGCACTTGCACGAGTGTCGCGCCGAGATCGACCAGTCGTTCGCACTCGGCCTTGAGGGTGGCGAGGCGCTCCTCACCCACGAGGCCGGTGGCGACCCGCACGTCGAGGTGCACCCGGTTCTTGACGACCTTGCCCTCGGGAACGCGCTGGAAGTACAGCCGCGGGCCCACACCCGAGGGATCAACGCAGGCGGACCACGAACCCCGACGCTCGGCCGGCAGCGTGCGGTCGAAATCGCCCCAAGTGGCGAATCCCGCCGGCGGCGGCGGGACCACGTACCCCAACACCTCGCACCAGAAACGGGCGACGCGCTCGGGTTCCGCGCAGTCGAAGGTGACCTGGAACTGCCTGACCGATGCCATTGGCCCAGCATAGTGGCGACGGCCGCGTCGGCGAGCCGGTTTTGTGGAGTGATGGTCAACTCTCAGTCCATCGATTCCCCCTGGGGCGCGCTAGCAGCGGGTGATCCGGGCTTCTGCACGGGGCCACCGCCGGCATTCCGGGGTGGCCCCGCGCAACGTCAGGGCAGGATCTCGACGTACCCGTCGGTTCCGTGCACGCGGATCCGCTGCCCGTCCTGGATCAGCCGGGTGGCCTGCTCCACGCCCACGACGGCCGGCAGGCCGTACTCCCGGGCGATCACCGCGCCGTGCGTCATCAGGCCGCCCACTTCCGTGACCAGGCCCGCGATTCCGACGAACAGCGGCGACCAGCTGGGATCCGTGAACGGCGTGACCAGGATGTCGCCCGCTTCGAGATCGGCGTCCGCCATGTCGAGGATGACCCGGGCCCGTCCCTCGACGGTCCCCGCGGAAACCGCCAGGCCGACCAGGGCGCCGGCCGGCACGTCATCGCGCCGGTAGGCACCGGTGAGGGCCTCGCCGTCCGATGTGAGCACCCGAGGCGGGGTGAGCGCGTGGTACGACCGGAACGATTCCTTGCGCTGCCGGATGAGTTGGTGATCCACCTGGTTCGAGCGCACGGCGTCGTGGAACTCCTGGAACGTCAGGTAGAAGACATCTTCCTTGTCAGCCAGCACATCGGCCCGCACGAGGCGCTCGGCCTCGGCCAGCAGGGCCTGCTTGTAGACGAAGTAGCGGCTGATGATGCCGTACTTCGGGTACTCCCGGTACCCGATGAAGGTGCGGACTCGGTCGATCATTCGCTTGGCCTCATTGGCTTTCTGGTCCCCGCCTGGCAGGGACCGCAAGCGTGACAACACGTCCTGCTCCTTCGCCCGCGCCTTCTGCCGCCCCTGCTCGAAGCGCCGCTCGGCCGCCCCCGGCTCGAAGTTCCTGACGTTGTCGAGGATCACGGGCACGAGCGTGGACGGGCGCTCGCGCCAGCGTGGCCGCGTGATGTCGATCTCGCCGACGCAGCGCATGCCATACCGGTCGAGATAGGCCGCTATGGCGTCGCCCGCCTCGGGCCCGCCCGGGTGCTTCGCCAGCTCGTCCAGGAAGTCCTCGTCCTCGACGCCCTCCAGGAACGTCACCACCTCCGGCCGCGAGCGGATCACGTCCGCGACGTCGAGCAGCGCCAGTCCCATCTCCGACGTGACGTTGTCGGGGGCGGACAGCGTGAGGGTGTCAGCGGCGTTCTTCTCGCCCAGCCACTCCCACAGCTTGTCGTTGAGCCACCACGTGGCCTCCATCCCGGCCATGATCGCCTGAATGCTCAGCGGATCGCCGAGGACTCGCTTGTGCTCCTCGAAGGCCGCCAGCAGGAAGTCGAACAGCGCCGGTCCGGTCTTCGTCCGGATGTCGCGCTCCAGAGCGGCGATGGACACCCGGCTGCGCTCGATCAGCTCGGTGACGATGGCCGGATCGGTCTCGATCGGGGCGGGCGCACCGCCGGGCGGCGGCCCGCCGGGACCCGCGTCCGGGAGCAGCGGCACGAAATCGCCGCGGTCGAGCACGGTCTCCAGGGCGTCCCTGATCAGCGGATCGCCTTTCCCCATGACGTCCAGCAGGGCGGCGCGGCTCGCGGGGGAGGCCAGGCGCCGAGTGACGTCGACGAACAGTCGCCCGCCGGCCTCGTGCATCGGCGCCATGGCCGTCAGCTGCCACACGGAGATCCCCAGGGGCTTCATGGGGTCGGTCATCATCTGCCCGTGGCCGACGGAGACGTAGACGTGGTTCTCCAGGTCGCCACTCTCGGGAATGGGGAACAGCGTCGTGATCGGTCGGCTCTGCACAATCTTGAAGTCGTCGTCGACCAGGCACCATTCGATGTCCTGCGGGCGGCCGAAGTGCGCCTCGATCCGCCGCCCGAGCTGCACGAGCCGCACGATCTGCGCATCCGTCAGCGCCGGCTGCTCCTGTTGCTGCGAGTCGATCGCCACCTCGTGCGTGCCGCCGGCCGGCCGGGCCTGAACGGCACGCTGTTTGGCGGCGATCGTCTTGGCGACGACTTCGCCGTGCCGCACCTTGAAGACGTCCGGGTTCACCAGGCCGGAGACCAGTGCCTCGCCGAGGCCGAAGCTGGCGTCCACAGTGGCGACCGTCCGGTTGCCCGTGACGGGGTCGGCCGTGAACAGGATTCCGGCCGCCTGCGGGAAAACCATCTGCTGCACAACCACGGCCATGTGGACCGTGCGGTGGTCGATGCCGTTGCGCTGGCGGTAGGTCACGGCCCGCTCGGTGAACAGCGAGGCCCAGCAGCGGCTGACATGCCGGAGGATCGCCGTCGGCCCCACGACGTTCAGGTACGTGTCCTGCTGGCCGGCGAAGGAGGCCGTCGGCAGGTCCTCCGCCGTCGCGCTGGATCGCACGGCGTAAGCGGTTTGCTCGTCGAGCGAGTCGGTGATCGCCGCCGCCAGATCGTCCGGGATGGCTATCCCTTCGATGATCCGGCGGATCTCCGCGCTGAGCGTGCGGATCGCCTCCCGGTCATCCGGGTTCAGGCGCGACAGCCGATCGAGCCGGTCGTCGATCGACGGCGCTTCCGCCATGATCCGCCGGAAGGCGGCCGTCGGCACGCAAAAGCCGGCCGGCACGCGAATGCCGTCGATCCGCGACAGCCCGCCCAGGTGGGCCGCCTTGCCGCCGACGACCGCGACCTGCGTCTCGTCGACCTCTTGAAGATCCAGCACGTACCGCTCGATCATCGCGACACCTCCGGGGCGGCCGTGCTCCGTCGCACCGCACGGGCCGATCGAATCACCGGCGGTCCCCCATACATCGACAACACACCCACGTCGTGCCCCCCATTACGTCGTCAGTGCCGTGTGCGGCCGCCGATTCTGCGGCAGGACCGGGGTCTTGCCGCAAGCCCCCCTGTGCGCTATATGTTGAAGTGGGAGGAGTTAGGTATTCCTGCCATTCCACAGCGGCTCGGGGATTTCCGGTGTGTACGGGCGACCCCGCCGATTGCGGCCGCTGACCTCGTGCACGTCCATGATCACTCCTTGCCGACGGCCGGCCACAGCACGGCCACGACCCGCTCGGCGAGCTCCTTGGTGGGCTCGCCGCGGTAGAAGGCGGCGAAGTAGCTGCCGAAGCACATGATCGCGATGGTGTGCGCGTCGACGCCGTCACGCACGGCGCCGCGGCCCTGGAGCTGGGTGAGAACGTCCTCGACCAGCGACACGCGGGGCTCGACGGCGTGCGTGCGCAGGATGTCCAGCAGCTCCGGGGTGCGGATGGCCTCGCCGGCGAAGTTGCCCATCAGCACCATGGCGTCCGGATTGAAGTAGGCCGGATCGAGCCGTCGCACCGCCTCGGTCAGCGCCTCCCGCGGCGCCAGCGCGGACAGGTCGATCGTGTACATGTCGCGCTGCCGGCGGAAACCGTAGTCGAGCGCGTCCACGACGAGGTCGAACTTGGTGCCCCAGCGGCGGTACAGCGTGGGCCGGGTGACGCCGGCGTCGGCGGCGATGTCGCCGATGGTCATCCGCGAGTAGCCGTCCCGCACCAGCCGGTCCCGGGTGGCCAGGATGATCGCCTCGTCGATGGCCGCGTCCCGGGGCCGTCCGCCGAGGTTGCGCTCGCTTTCGTGGGCCATGGGCTCACCGTACCGGATAAGTTACAGGTGGTGGTTGTAACCCCCACACGGTTAGGTTACGGTCATTACTTGTAACGAAACTGGAGCGCAGGTGGGCCGTGGCCCAGCACCGCAACGACATCCTCGAGCGGCACGGGGTCGAGGTCGTGCACCTGCCGTATCAGATCCACCCGGAGATCCCGGTCGACGGCGTCGAAGCGGGTCCGCGCGTCGGGGCCATGTACGCCAACCTCGAACGGGAGGCGGCCGCCGCCGGGCTGCCGCTGAACTGGCCGGCGCGGCTGTCCAACACGCGGAGAGCGCTCTCCGACGCCACCGCCGCCACCTGGCTCGCCGAGGCCGAACTGGCCGGATCAGAGGCCGGTGTGCGGGCCACGCCCGGCTGGCTGGCCCACGGCCGGCTCATCTCGGGCCTGCTGCCGCCGGCCGAATTCGAACGCATCGCGGAAAGCCTGGGGGACAACTGATGGACATCGCCCGCGCGCTCCGGCCCGGCGACGGGGACTCGGTGGCGATTCCCGGCTTCGGGGCCACGTTCAAGCTGGAGAGCAAGGACAGCGGCACCGTCGCCATCGTCGAGCATCCCTTCGCCGTCGGCACGATCACCGCCCCACACCGCCACACCCGCGAGGACGAGCATTCCTTCGTCCTGGCCGGTGAGATCGGCTTCCGCTCCGACGACACCGAGGTCGTGCTCGGTCCCGGCGGCTTCATCACCAAGCCCCGCGGCCAGATGCACGCCATGTGGAACGCCGGCGCCAAGCCCGGCCGCATCCTGGAGGTCATAGCCCCCGGCGGCTTCGAGACCTACTTCCGCGAACTGGCCGACCTGCTCGTCTCGGTCACACCCCCGCCCGGGAAAGCGCTCCACGAGACCCCCGAGTTCGCCGACCTCGCCGCCCGCTACGGCCTCACCTACGGCACCCCCGCCTGGCTGGACGACATCGTCGCCCGCTACGGCCTCACCCCGCCCAACCACTAGCCGCCGCCCAGGCCGACAGCGCTGCTCCGCACGGGCGGTCACACCACCACTCTGAGTGTTGTTCCTTCGCCTCCGTTTGATCACGATCCAGGTACGGTGGGCACTCCCGGCAGCGGTTCGGCGGCGCCGGGTGACATCCTCGTCGGTGCGGCCGACGCGGCGATGACCAGGAAGAAGGAAGGCTCGTTAGGTGGTTCCACAGGACCTCAGGTACACCCGTGAGCACGAGTGGGTGCGGGTGACGGCGCCGGGCACGGTGCGCATCGGCATCACCGGCTACGCCCAGCAGCAGCTCGGCGACGTGGTGTTCGTCCAACTGCCCGATCTCGGCGCGCGGGTCGCCGCCGGTCAGACGCTGGGCGAGGTGGAGTCCACCAAGAGCGTGTCCGACCTCTACGCGCCGCTCGACGGCGAGGTCAGCGCGCGCAACGAGGAGCTGGACGGGACCCCGGAGCTGATCAACTCCGACCCGTACGGCCAGGGCTGGCTGGTCGAGCTGGCGGTGGCCGACGCGGCCGCCGCGCAGACGCTGCTGACGCCGGCCGACTACACGGAACTCACGGAGCAGGGCTGATGTCGATCTTCCAGAGGCTCTTCGGCTGGTTGGGGAGCCGCCAGGGGCGCGGTCAGTCCAGCACGGTAGGTTTGAGCGGTCCCGAAGGATCCACCAGCAGGAGGCGAGCTCAGGTGAGCACGAACGACGGGCCCGGTGTTCCGCCGGAGCAGTCCCCGGAGCGGACCACTGTCTTCCGCGCTGATTTCCTCACCGACGCCGAGGGCGTCGGGGCCCCTGTCCAGGAGCCGGCGGTCGCCGGCGTCGACGCGCTGCCGGCCGGGTCCGCCCTGCTGGTGGTCAAGCGCGGCCCCAACGCCGGTTCGCGCTTCCTGCTCGACCAGGACACCACCAGCGCGGGTCGGCACCCCGACAGCGACATCTTCCTCGACGACGTCACGGTTTCCCGCCGGCACGCCGAGTTCCGGCGCGAGGGCGGCGAGTTCGTGGTGATCGACGTGGGCAGCTTGAACGGCACCTACGTCAACCGCGAGCCGGTCGACCAGGCCGTGCTGGCCAACGGCGACGAGGTGCAGATCGGCAAGTTCCGCCTGGTGTTCCTCACCGGTCCTGGAGCCGGGGGTCAGGGGGGCCAGTGACGGCGGCCGGGCGGCCACAGCGCGACGGGTTGAGCATCGGGGCGGTGCTGGCGCAACTGCGCCCCGAGTTCCCGGACGTGACCATCTCCAAGATCCGGTTCCTCGAGTCGGAGGGGCTGCTGCGCCCGGCGCGTTCGGCGTCGGGCTATCGGCAGTTCACGGACGCGGACGTGGACCGGCTCCGCTACGTGCTGGCCGCCCAGCGTGACCACTACCTGCCGCTGAAGGTGATAAAGCAGCAGCTCGACGCGGCATCCGACCCCGACCAGCCGGCTCGCGCCCTGGTCGGGGTCGATCGCTTACCCACGCCAGAGGACTTCGCCGCCGGCCACGAGGTGCGGATGACCCGTGAGGAACTCTTCGCCGAGACCGGCATCGATCAGCGGCTGCTGACCGAGTTGGAGAACTACGGCCTGGTGCGGTCCGGTGCGGCCGGCTTCTACGACCAGGACGCCATGCTGGTCGCGCGTATCGTGGTGGCCATGGGGGAATTCGGCATCGAGCCCCGCCACCTGCGTACTTTCAAGGTGTCGGCGGACCGCGAGGTGGGGCTGCTGCACCAGATCGTCGGCCCGATGTACCGGCACCGCGACCCGGACGCGCGGGAGCGGGCGGACGAGATCGTCCGCGAACTGGCGTCGCTCTCGGTTGCGCTCCATACACTTCTGGTCAAGACCGGGCTGCGCGGGGTCGCCGGCGGGTGATCTTGGCTACGGTCCGCCCGCAAGCGTCGTGCCCGCATGGCGGGTAGCGTTGAGACAGTCCGTGGGGGATCCTCGTACGTGCGGGGACGCCGAGGTTCAGCCCGCTGAGGGAGGCGATACCCGATGAGCGAGATGCGCGTCGTCGGAGTTCGGGTCGAGCTGCCCGCGAACAGCCCGATCCTGTTGCTGCGCGAAACCGATGGAGACCGCTACCTGCCGATCTGGATCGGGAACGCGGAAGCCACCGCCATCGCCATCGAGCAGCAGGGGGTGCGGCCCGCCCGGCCGCTGACCCATGACCTGCTCAAAGAGGTGATTGCCGCGCTCGGCCGGGAGCTGACCCAGGTCCGCATCACCGACCTGCAGGAAGGCACCTACTTCGCCGAGCTGGTGTTCGACGGCGGAATCAAGGTGTCCGCCCGACCAAGCGACTCGGTGGCGCTCGCGCTGCGCGCGGGCGTGCCCATCCACGCCGAGGAATCCGTGCTGGCCGAGGCCGGCCTCGTCATCCCGGACGAGCAGGAGGACGAGGTCGAGAAGTTCCGCGAGTTCCTGGACTCCGTCTCACCCGAGGACTTCCGGGGCGCGGAGCAATAACATTCGCCGCGTTCCGCGGCGGGCGAGGTCGGGGGCTCTCCGTCAGACCCGACTTTCGGGGGCGGCGGGGGCGCGGGGGAGGCTCTAGGGTGTCCCGATGATCTCCAGTCGGGTCCTCGCGATCGCCGCTGCCGCCGCCGTGCTGTGCCTGTCCGGGGTCGTCTCGGCCAGCGCCGCGCCCACCGTGAACACCCTTGACGTGCCGGTGAAGCCCAAGGCCGTCCCGGCCGCGCCGGCCGACAACCCGGCCTGCGTCTACACCAAGGCGGTGCCGGCCGACAGATTCAAGGGCCTGCCCAGCTTCGACCCGGTCAAGGCGGCCAAGCCGTACACCGCGCGGCTGGTCACCGACCAGGGCCTGATCACCTTCCAGGCGCTGACCGACAAGGCGCCGTGCACCACGAACTCGTTCCGCTTCCTGGCCGAGCACAACTACTACGATCTCACGCACTGTCACCGGCTGGTCACCCAAAGGATTTTCGTGTTGCAGTGCGGCGACCCGACCGGCACCGGCAGCGGCGGCCCCGGCTACTCGTTCCCGGACGAGAACCTGACCGGCGCCACCTACCCGGCCGGCACGGTCGCGATGGCCAACGCCGGTCCGAGCACCAACGGCTCCCAGTTCTTCTTCTGCACCGAGGACACCAAGCTGTCCCCGAACTACACCCCGTTCGGGCGAGTCACCGGCGGCCAGGACGTGCTGCGCAAGATCGCGGCCGGCGGCGAG
>Ga0307511_10000401_pt1 | contig 46025 bp, 38 predicted proteins | sample 13_EM_MG_FD_200266 | JGI IMG/M metagenome (GOLD analysis project Ga0307511, IMG submission 200266) | Populus trichocarpa ectomycorrhiza microbial communities from riparian zone in the Pacific Northwest, United States - 13_EM | ecosystem: Host-associated > Plants > Roots > Unclassified | place... | reverse complement strand
AAACGCCGGTGAGGCACGGATCCGTTACGGTTGAACCGAAATCGGGCTCGCCACGGTCAAACCTCCCGACAGCGGCAGGTTTCGCGACGAGTCGCCGACCAAAACCTGATAGCCGCCGGCGCCCGCGACCCAGCCGTTGGCCGTCCACGACGCGAGGTCGCGAGCGGTCAGCGTGAACGTGACGGTGGCGCTGGCGCCGGGATCGAGCGACACCCGCTGGAAGCCCTTGAGCTGGTGCGGGGGCTCGCCGGCCGAGCCGGGATCGCCGACGTACAGCTGCGCGACCTCCGCCCCGGCCCGGTTGCCGGTGTTGGTGACCGTGGCGGTGACGGTCGAGCGGCCGTTGGCCAGCGGCCCGACGGACAGGTTGGCGAAGGAGAAGGTGGTGTAGGAAAGGCCGTATCCGAAGGGGAACAGCGGCGCGACGTTCTGCGCGTCGTACCAACGGTATCCGACCCGAAGCCCCTCCGAGTACTGGACGGCGCCGTTGACTCCGGGCCACTGCGCCGGCGTGTTGGCCGGCAGCGCGGACAGCGAGGTCGGGAAGGTGACCGGCAGCCGCCCGGACGGGTTGACGTCGCCGAACAGCAGCGCGGCGATCGCCTTGCCCCACACCTGCCCGTCGTAGAAGCCCTCGAACACGCCGGCGACCTGGTTCAGCCACGGCATCAGGATCGCCGCGTTGTTGTTGAGCACCACGATCGTCCGCGGATTGGCCGCGGCCACCGCGGAGATCAGCGCGTCCTGGTTGTTCGGCAGGTTCAGCGACGCGTTGTCGGCCTCCTCGTGCCCGTAGTTGTCGCTGGCGAACACGACCGCGACCGACGACGACCGCGCCAGGTTGACCGCGGCGGCCTGGTCGGCGCCGTCGTTGTAGGTGACCTGCGCGTTCGTGTCGGCCAGCCGCTCCTGGATGCCGATGATCGGCGTGTACGTGCCGGCGCTGGTGACGGTGCCGCTGCCGCCGCCGATGGTCTGCGCGCCGGGCCCGCCGTCGACGCCGATCACCGCGACCGAGCCGATGCTGTTGGCGTCCAAAGGAAGCACGCCGTTGTTCTTCAGCAGCACCGTGCCCTCCTCGGTGCCCCGCAGGGCGGTGGCGGCGTGCGCGGGCGTGGTGACGATGGCGTTGCGGGACCCGGTGGGCGCCTTGTCGAACAGGCCGAACCGGAACATCTGGGTCAGCACCCGGGACACCATTGTGTCCACAGTGGACTGACTGACCCGGCCGTCCTGCACGGCCTGGATCAGGTAGTCGGCGTAGTAGTAGCCGCCGGGCATCTCCACGGTGAGGCCGGCGTTCGCCGACTCCACGGTGGAGTGGATCGCGCCCCAGTCGGACGTGACGAACCCGGTGAAGCCGGCCTGCTGGTAGAGCGGCGCGTTCAGGATGGCCGGGTTCTGACACGAGGGCTGGCCGTTGACGTTGCTGTAGGCGCACATCACCGCCGCAGCCCCGCCCTGCTCGATCGAGGCCTGGAACGCCGGCAGGTAGATCTCCTGCAAGGTCCGGGTGTCCACGTCGATGGTGCCGGCCGGCTGCTCGATGTTGTAGGCCGCCGCGTGCTTGACCTCGGCCATCACGCCCTGGCCCTGGATGCCGGCGACGTCGGCCGCGCCCATCTGGCCGGACAGGTACGGGTCCTCGCCGAACGTCTCGAACGCCCGGCCCCAGCGAGGGTCCCGCACGATGTTGACGGTCGGGCCGAGCGACACGTTCACGCCCTTGGCCGCGAACTCCTGGCCGACCGCCGCCCCGTACTGCCGCTCGTAGTCGGTGTCGAAGGTCGCCGCCGACACCAGGCCGGACGGCATCTGCGTGACGCCGCCGAGCCCGTCGCCGACGCCGGCCGGGCCGTCCTGGAAGTTGACGTCCGGGATGCACAGCGCCGGAATGCCGTAGATCTTGCCGATGTAGTTCGGGTCGTCGGTGCCGTGCAGCATGGACACCTTCTGGGCCAACGACATCTGACCCATCACCTGGGCGACGCGGGTCGCCGTCGGGGCGGTGTTGTTCAACCACGGGCAGGTGCCCGGGGCCGGCTGGCTCGGCGGCGGCGGGATGGTCGCGGTGACGCCGCCGACCGTGTAGACCTCGAACTCCCAGAGGGCGTAGCCGTACGCCGTCGCCCGGCCGGTGCCGTACATCCGGATGTACCGGCCGGTGCCGGTCACGGAGAGCGTCTGCCGACCGCCGGCGCCGGTAGTGGTGGTGTAGATCGGGTTCCAGGTGGCGCCGTTGTCGGAGACCTGGATCTGGAACGCCGACGCGAAGGCGTTCTCCCAGCGCAGCACCACCTTGCACACCGGCAGGCTGGCCCCGAGGTCGACCTGGAGCCACTGCGGATCGCTGTAGGCGCTGGACCACCGCGTGATGCTGCTGCCGTCCACCGCGTACGGCGCGGAGTAGCCGGGGTCGTTGTCCTGAATGGACGATGCCGTGGCCGGATGGCCCAGCGCCGCGTTGTTCGCGCCGCAGTTGCCGTCGCCGCCCCCGGAGCCGCTGCCCCCGGTGTGGACCTGGAACTCCCACAGCGAGTAGCCGTAGCCGGTGGCCCGTGCGGTGCCGTACACACGGACGTACCGGCCGGTGCCGCTCAGGGAGAGCGTTTGCCCGCCGCCGGCGCCGGTAGTGGTGGTGTAGATCGGGTTCCAGGTGGTGCCGTTGTCGGAGACCTGGATCTGGAACGCGGTGGCGTACGCCGCCTCCCACTGGAGCACGACCTGGCAGATCGTCACGCTGGAGCCGAGGTCGACCTGGAGCCACTGCGGATCGGACGCCGCGCTCGACCAGCGGGTGCCGGGATCGCCGTCGACGGCCGCGGCGGCCGGGGTGCCGGCGTTCTCCGTCGAGGACGCGGTGGCCGGCCGGTCGAGGGCGGCGTTGGCCGTGCCGCAGGAGGATCCGCCGCCGCTGCCGGCCGTGCCGAAGACCTGGAACTCCCACAGCGAGTAGCCGTAGCCGGTGGCCCGGCCGGTGCCGTACATCCGGACATACCGGCCGCTTCCGGCCACGGAGAGCGTTTGCCGACCCCCGGGGCCCGAGGCTGTGCTGTAGATCGGATTCCACGTCGACCCGTCGTTCGAGACCTGGATCTGGAACGCGGTGGCGTAGGCCGCTTCCCATTGCAGGACGACTTGGGTGATCGATGCCGTCGCGCCCAGGTCGACCTGGAGCCACTGGGGATCGGACGCCGTGCTCGACCAGCGGGTGCCGGTGTCGCCGTCGAACGCGGCCGAGGCCGGCGTGCCGGCGTTCTCGGTCGACGAGGCCGAGGCCGGCTTGCCCTGGGAGAGCAGCGAATCGGCCGCGTTCGCCCGGACCGCGCCGCCGAACAGAGCCAGCACCAGCGACGCGACCAGGGCCGAGAGAATCATGGGAGAGCGCTCTCCGAGGCGGAGTCTTCGGGACCGCATGCGAGCTCCTTCGGGTGCAGGGGACCGAGGAAGGGTGAGCGCCCGGCAGGGTTGGGAGAGCGCTCTCCCGGGATCGTCCGCCACCGGTTCCGAGCTTGTCAATGGGCCCGCCCACCACCGGACGGGCGCCGATCTGGGCCGGCGCCTCGATCAGGCACGAGGCCGGCCCGTCGAGACGGTCGTGGGCCGGTGCCTGGCCGCGACTTGCGCTGGAGTGCACTCCAGCTCATAGCGTCGTCACCATGACAACGACCGCACAGCACAAGATCGGCACGGGCTTCGGCGCGGACAGCACGGCGGCCGAGGTGATCGCCGGTATCGACCTCACCGGCAAGCTGGCGCTGGTCACCGGCGGCTACTCCGGCATCGGCATCGAGACCACCCGGGCCCTGGTGAACGCCGGCGCGCGGGTGGTCGTGCCGGCCCGCCGGGTGGACGTGGCCCGGGAAGCGCTCTCCGAGATCGCCGGCGTCGAGGTCGACGAGCTGGACCTGGGCGACCTCGACAGCGTCCGGGCCTTCGCCGAGCGCTTCCTGGCCACCGGCCGCACGCTCGACCTCGTGATCAACAACGCCGGCGTGATGGCCTGCCCGGAGACCCGGATCGGCCCCGGCTGGGAGGCGCAGTTCGCCACCAACCACCTCGGCCACTTCGCCCTGGTCAACCGGCTCTGGCCGGCGGTGGCGGACGGCGCGCGGGTGGTCGCGCTCTCCTCGCGCGGCCACTTCTTCTCCCCGATCCGCTGGGACGACCTCCAGTTCGAGCAGGGCTACGACAAGTGGGCGGCCTACGGCCAGGCCAAGACCGCCAACGTGCTGTTCGCCACCAAGCTCAACCAGTTGGGCGCGGCCAAGAACGTGCAGGCGTTCGCGGTGCACCCGGGCGGCATCTGGACGCCGCTGCAGCGGCACCTCTCGCAGGAGGAGAAGATCGAGCGCGGCTGGATCGACCAGGACGGCAACGTGCTGGTCAAGTTCAAGTCGCCCGAGCAGGGCGCCGCGACCACGGTGTTCGCCGCCACCTCGCCCCAGCTGGACGGCCTGGGCGGGGTGTACCTGGAGGACTGCGACCTGGCTGACTCGGTCCCGGTGGACGCGGACCCGGCCACGACCTGGGCCGGCGTCAAGGCGTACGCGATCGACCCGGAGCAGGCCGACCGGCTGTGGACCCTGTCGGCCGAAATGACCGGCGTGAACGCGTTCGCGTGAAATAGCATCCCGGCGTGGACGATCTCTGCGCCGAGTGCGGTTTCCGCTACGACGTCGACGACGCGCCGGCCGCCGCCGCCACCGTCCGGCGGCTGGCCGGCGAGGTCGCCGAGGCGCTCCGGACGCCGGGCGACCTGGCCACCCGCCGCCGGCCCGAGGTCTGGTCGCCGCTGGAGTACGGCTGCCACCTCCGGGATGTGTTCCTGATGCAGCGCGAGCGGGTGCTGACCGCCCGCCGGGAGAACGGCTTCACCCCCACGACCATGGGCCGCGACGCCCGCGTCGAGCACGAGGGCTACGCCGAACAGGACCCGAACGACGTGGCCCGGCAGCTGGCCGACGCGGCCTCGCTGTTCGGGAACGTGCTGGACCGGCTGGGCGAGGACTGGGACAACGAGATGGTCTACTCCTGGCCGGAACCGCGGCTGCGGTCGCTGCGCTGGGTGGCCGTGCACACCGTGCACGAGGCACGGCACCATCTGCGGGACATCCGGGGCCAGCTCGGCTGACCGGAAATCCGGGAAACGTTCCGGGATCGCGGTTTCCGGACGTTCGGGCAGTGTCCGGACCTGTTTCGCCCGACGGCGTTGTCCGACCCGGCTCGGGGACCTACTGTCAGTGGTGGGTCCGCCAGCGCGGATTCGTCGAGACCAGCTCCCTCACGCGGCCGGTACCCCCAGTCTGCCGCGTGGGGGAGCTTCCCGTATCACGGGATTGATCACTGGGCGGAAGGAGTGACTTCCGGCCACTGATCGACACCAGGGCGGCCGTCGTGCCGGACACTGGGACGGTGACCCGTCACCACGTCGTGAGAGCGCTTCCATCAATCTTGACCATATGGTAGAAATTGGCCCGTGCCCGGGCGACGCGCCGCCATGACCACCGTCGAACCGACCGCGCAGCGGTCGGCGACCGTGCGTGCCGCCACCACGGCCACCTACGCCGCGTTCGCCGGCTGCGGACTGCTCCTGTCCAGCTGGCTCGCCCGCGTCCCGCAGATCCGCGACGACCTGCGCCTGGACACCGGCCAGCTGGGCGCGATCCTGCTCGCCGGCGCGGCCGGCGCCCTGGTCTCCCGGCCGTTCTCCGGCCGCGTGGTGACCCGGCTCGGCCAGCGCCGCACCGTCGCCTGGATGTCGGCCGCCTCCGGCGTCGCGCTGGTGCTGATCGGCCTCGGCGACCGACTCGGCGTCGCGGTGTTCGCCACCGGCCTGCTGTTGTTCGGCTTCTTCAGCTCGTCCTGGGACGTCGCGATGAACATCCAGGGCACCGTGGTGGAGCGCCGGCTGGGCCGGTCGATCATGCCGCGGTTCCACGCCGGCTACAGCGTCGGCACGGTGGCCGGCGCGCTGCTGGGCGCCGCGATGGTGCAGCTGAACGTGCCGGTGGCCGTGCACCTGACGATCGTCGCGGTGGTGCTGGCCGTCGCCCTCCCGTACGCGGTGCGCGGATTCCTGCCGGACGAACATCCGTCCACAAAGGACAGCCGAGTCGATTCCCGTGGACCGCACAGCACCCTGCGCTACTGGCGCGAGCCGCGCACCCTGATGATCGGCGTGTTCGTGCTGGCCGCCGGATTCAGCGAGGGCGCCGGCAACGACTGGACCGGCGTCAGCCTCGTCGACGGCTACCACGCGCCGGCCGTGCTCGGCACCGTCGCCTACGCGACCTTCCTGGCCGCGATGACCGCCACCCGTTGGTTCGGCCCGCGGCTGCTGGATCGCTTCGGACGGGTGATCGTGCTGCGGATCCAGGGCGCGGTGGCTGTTCTCGGCCTGCTGCTGTTCATCTTCGCCCCCTCCGTTCCGCTAGCCTTCGTGGGAACCGCCCTGTGGGGCGTGGGCGTGGCTTTCGGCTATCCGGTCGGCATGAGCGCGGCCGCGGACGACCCGGCGCACGCCGCCGGCCGGGTCACCGTGGCGTCGTCGGTCGCGAAGGTCGCCAGCTTCGCCGGCCCGCCGCTGCTCGGCCTGCTCGGTGATCACGTGACGATCCTGCGGGCCCTGCTCGCGGTGGCCGCACTACAGGTGGTCGCGCTGTGCCTGGCGCCGGCCACCCGTCCGCTCGCGCCCGTGGACCCGGACCGCCACCGGGCACTCGACAACCAGTGAAGACAGGAGAAACGCAGGTGGTCGACCAGCCTTACCGTGATCCGGCCCTTCCCGTCGCCGAGCGCATCGACGACCTGCTGGCCCGGATGACGCTGCCGGAGAAGATCGGTCAGATGCTGCACCTGGACGCCCGCGGCGGGGTCCGGGAGCTGATCGACGACTACCACGTCGGCGCCATCCTGCACACCTCGCCGGAGAACCTGGTGCTGGCCATGGAGCTGGCCGCCCGGACCCGGCTCGGCATCCCGCTGCTGACCGGCGAGGACTGCATCCACGGCCACTCGTTCTGGCCCGGCGCCACCATCTTCCCGACGCAGCTGGGCATGGCCTGCTCGTGGGACCCGGCGCTGGTCGAGCGGGTGGCCCGGGTGACCGCGGTCGAGGTGTCCACCACCGGCGTGCACTGGACGTTCTCGCCGGTGCTGTGCATCACGCGGGACCTGCGCTGGGGCCGGGTCGACGAGACCTTCGGCGAGGACCCGTTCCTGATCGGCGAGTACGGCTCGGCCATGGTCAAGGGCTACCAGGGCGACGGCCTGTCCGACCCGACCGCGATCCTGGCCTGCGCCAAGCACTTCGCCGGCTACTCGGAGACGCAGGGCGGCCGGGACGCCACCGAGGCCGACCTGTCGAGGCGCAAGCTGCGCTCCTGGTTCCTGCCGCCGTTCGAGCGGGTGGCCCGCGAGGGCTGCCGCACCTTCATGATCGGCTACCAGGCCATCGACGGCGTGCCGATCACCGCGAACCAGTGGGTGCTCAAGGAAGTCCTGCGCGACGAGTGGAAGTACTCGGGCACGCTGGTGACCGACTGGGACAACGTCGGCCGCATGGTGTGGGAGCAGCAGATCTGCGCCGACCACGCCGAGGCGGCCGCGCTCGCGGTGCGCTCCGGCAACGACCTCGTGCTGACCACGCCGCAGTTCTTCCAGGGCGCCCAGGACGCGGTGGCCCGCGGTATTCTGTCCGAAGTGGACATCGACGCGGCGGTGCGCCGGATCCTCACCCTGAAGTTCGAGCTGGGCCTGTTCGAGAACCCCCGCGTGCCCGACGCCCAGCGGCAGAAGCTGCACATCGGCAAGGCCGAGCACACGGCCGTGAACCTGGAGATGGCCCGGCGCAGCCTGGTGCTGCTGGCCAACGACGGCACGCTGCCGCTCGGCGGCGACCAGGTCAAGGTCGCCGTGGTCGGCCCGAACGCCGACGACGTGGACGCGCAGCTCGGCGACTGGGCCGGCGCTTCCGGCCAGGTGGACTGGCTGCCCGACGGCCACCCGCGGCACCTCACCGAGACCGTCCTGGACGGACTGCGCGCGGTCGTCCCTCCCGAGTGGACGGTCACGCACGCGCTCGGCGCCCGGATCGCCACGTTCGGCCCGGATCCGGACGGCACCGTCATGCCGGACGGCCAGCCCGCGCCGGAGGTCGTGCGGCCCGAGCCGGCGGACCCGGCGCTGATCGCCGAGGCGGTCGCCGCCGCAGAGGCGTCCGATGTGGTCGTCGCGGTCGTCGGCGACACCATCGGCCTGGTCGGCGAGGCCCGGTCCACGGCCACGCTGGAACTGGTCGGCGGCCAGATCGCGCTGCTGGACGCGTTGGCCCGGACCGGAAAGCCGCTCGTGGTGGTGGTGATCAGCTCGAAGCCGCTGGTGCTGCCGCCGTCGGCGGAGAACGCCGCCGCGATCGTGCAGGCGTTCAACCCGGGCATGAAGGGCGGCCGCGCGCTCGCCGAACTGCTGCTGGGCCTGATCGAGCCGAGCGGCCGGCTGCCGATCTCGGTGGCCCGGCACGTCGGCCAGCAACCCATCTACTACAACCAGATCCGCGGCCAGCACGGGCATCGCTACGCCGACCTCACGCAGGACCCGTTGTTCGCCTTCGGCGAGGGCCTGAGCTACACCACCCTGGAGTACTCCGACCTCCAGGTGCTCACGCCGGCCGTGGGCCCGGCCGACACCGTGCGCGCCGAGGTCACCGTCGCCAACACCGGCGACCGGCCGGCGCGCGAGACGGTGCAGGTGTACGTCCGCGACCTGATCACCTCGGTGACCTGGGCCGACCGGGAACTCAAGGCGTACGAGCAGGTTGACGTGCCGGCGGGGGAGTCGGTCCGGGTGGCGCTGGAGCTGTCGGCGGCCGACTGCACGCTGGTCACCGCGGACGGCCGGCGGATCGTCGAGTCCGGCGAGTTCGACCTGCTGGTCGGCCACTCCTCGCGGCCGCGCGACCTGCTGGCCGCCCGGTTCACCATCTCCTGACGGGTCGCTCGGGCCGTGCGGTGCTCCCGCACGGCCCGAGCGCCGTCAGTGGGCGAACAGCTCCGGGTGTTTGACCAGCTCCACCCGGGTCCGGCGGATGTGCAGCTCCAGAATCCGCTCCGCGGAGCCGTGATCGCGGTCCCGCAGCGCCTGGATCAGCAGCCGGTGCTCGGCGTTGATGATCCAGCGCCGCTGCTCGCCGGCCAGCCGGGAGAACGCTCTCCGATAGTGCTGGGTGGTGTCCCACAGCCGGTTCACCATCGCCGCCAGGTCCCCGGCGTCGTGGTGCTGGTACACGGCCCAGTGCAGCCGCCGGTCCAGCACCAGGAACTCCTCGACGTCCGCGCACACCTCTATCCGGTCCTGCAGCGCGGCCATCGCGTCAATGTCCTCATCGGACAGTCGTGGCGCGGATTCGGCCAGCAGCAACGGTTCCAGCCGCTCGCGGATCTTGTAGCTGAGCTCGCACTCGCGCACGTCCATGGAGGTCACCCAGGCGCCCTGGTTGGCGCGCAGGGTGACCAGGCCGCGCGACTCGAGGATGCGCAGCGCCTCCCGGACCGGCAGCCGGCTGGTGTTCAGCTCCTCGGCCAGCTCGTCCTGCACGATCCGGGTGCCGGGGGCCAGCCGGCCGGCCAGGATCCGGTCGCGCAGCTCGTCGGCGATGCGCTGGCTGGCCACGCCCGCGGGTACGGCCACGCTCGCCACCCCTTCAGTCGAACGCCTCCGGATGGTGGTCGAAGGCCTTTCCGTTGGGATAGGACACTAGCTCACACTGCAGGCCCCACGGCGACAGGAAGTACACCCACCGCTGGCCCTCGCTCGGCCCCTTGCTGGTGGTCGGCTCGCCGAGCACGGTGAGCCCGCGCCGGTGCAGGTCGGCGACCGCGGCGTCCAGATCCTCGACGTACAGGGCGATGTGGTGGCCGCCGACGTCGGAGTTGCGCGGTGGCACGGACTGCTGCGCCGGCGCCTCGTACTGGAAGACCTCGAAGATCGCCCGGCCGCCGAGGCGGTAGAACCGCAGCTCGCGCATGACCGCCCGGTCGTCGACGCCGAGGTGCTCGCTCATCCAGCGGCCCTCGTCGCGGTACGGGCCGAGCTTGTACATGTACTCGCAGCCCAGCACGTCGACGAAGAACTCGTGGGCCTGCTCCAGGTCCGGCACGGTGACGCCGACATGGTCGACGCCGGTCACTCCCGGCAGCGGCACTGTGACCTCCATTGGATCCAATGAGGCTTGCTTTCGTGGTGACGACCTCGCATAGTGTACGACATATCGTGCCGATTGGATCCAATGGAGGCGGGCATGCCCGATCGTGAGGACCTGGCCGCCGGCGCGCCCTGGGTCCTGCTGCGCACCACACAGCGGGACTGGGACGAGGCCGACGGCGACCTGCTGCTCACGCTGCTCGGGCGGGCCCAATGGATCCGATCGTTCGAGGAGCACGTGCTCGAACTGGCCGGCCGGGGCCTGGTGCACGGGCCCGCGCACTCCAGCATCGGCCAGGAGGGCGGGGCGGTCGGGTCCGTGCTGCCGCTGCGCAGCGACGACTACGTCAACGGCTCGCACCGCGGCCACCACCAGTTCCTGGCCAAGGCGTTCGGTCACGTCGCCAAGGCCAAGGCCGGCGAGCTGCCGGCGCTCGACGACGACGTCCGCACCGTGCTGCGGCGGACCCTGGCCGAGATCTGCGGCCTGGCCGAGGGTTACAGCAGCGGCCGCGGCGGATCGATGCACCTCCAGTGGCGCGAGGCCGGCGCGATGGGCACCAACGCCATCGTCGGCGGCGGCGTGCCGCAGGCCGCCGGCTTCGCCTGGAACCAGCGGCGGGCCGGCGACGCCGTGACCGTGACGTACTTCGGCGACGGCGCCGTGAACATCGGCTCGGTGCTGGAGACGTTCAACCTGGCCGCGGCCTGGCGATTGCCGGTCTGCTTCTTCATCGAGAACAACCAGTACGCGGTGTCCACCAACGTCGCCGAGGCGACCGCCGAGACCCGGCTGTCGGCCCGCGGGCTCGGGTTCAAGATCCCCAGCTGGCGGGTCGACGGCATGGATCCACTGGCCGTGCACCTGGCCATGACCGAGGCGCTGGCGGTGATGCGGTCCGGCGGCGGGCCGACGATCATCGAGGCCGACCTGTACCGGTACTTCCACCAGAACGGGCCGTACCCGGGCAGCGCGTTCGGCTACCGCAGCAAGGACGAGGAGAAGGCCTGGCGGGAGCGCGATCCCATCGACCTGCTGCGCCGGCACGTGGTGCGCCGGGAGTTGGCCACCGTCGAGGAGATCGACGCCGCGCGGGACGAGATCGAGGCCGTGCTGAGGGAGATCAGCGCCGAGTTCCTCACCCCGGACGGCCGGTCGATCAAGGAGTCGGCGTGGCCGGATCCGGCCTTCGTGGACGTCGGGGTCCGCGGCGACCTGTCCGAACTGGACGGCAGCCGGTACGAGGAGGAGGCCGGGTTCGCCGGCGAGCTGGCCGAGCGGCGGTTCATCGACGTGGTCAGCGACGTGCTGGCCCGGCGCTTGGAGAGCGATCTCCGAGTGGTGGTCCTGGGCGAGGACGTGCACCGGCTCAAGGGCGGCACCAACGGCGCCACCAAGGGGGCCATAGAGCGCTCTCCCGAACGGGTGCTCGGCACCCCGATCAGCGAGAACGCCTTCACCGGGCTGGCCGGCGGCATGGCCATCGACGGCAGGGCCCGGCCCGTCGTCGAGTTCATGTACGCCGACTTCATGTGGGTTGCCGCCGACCAGCTGTTCAACCAGGTGGCCAAGGCACGGCACATGTTCGGCGGGCACGGCAGCGTGCCCTTCGTGCTGCGCAGCAAGCTCGCCGCTGGCACCGGCTACGGCTCCCAGCACTCCATGGACCCCGCCGGCATTCTCACCACCGCCGCCGGGTTGCGGGTCGTCGCCCCCTCCAACCCGTTCGACTACGTCGGCCTGATGAACACCGCCATCGCCTGCGACGACCCCGTTGTCGTCCTGGAACACGTCGATCTCTATGGGGCCAAAGGCATCGGCCCCGTCTCCGACTTCGACTACCGGCTTCCGGTGGGGAAGGCCGCGCTGCGCCGTGAGGGCGATTCCCTCACCGTGATCAGCTACCTGTCGATGGTCACTCACTGCCTCGAGGCCCTGGATCTCGTCGACGTCAGCGCCGACCTCATCGACCTCCGGTGGTTGGACTGGGCCAGTCTCGACTGGGACACCATCGAACGCAGCGTCCGCAAGACCAACCGGGTGCTCATCGTCGAACAGGGCGCCCGAGGCACCTCTTATGGCGGCCGCCTGGCCGACGAGATCCAGCGCCGGCTGTTCGACTGGCTCGACGCCCCCATTGAGCGCCTCACCGGGGGCGAGGCCTCTCCCAGCATCAGCAAGGTGCTGGAGCGGGCCGCCATCGCCCGTACCGAGGAAGTCGTCGCCGCCCTGCGGAGGATCAGCTGATGGCCACGTTGCTGCGAGTCCCCGAGGTCGCCACCGGCTCCACCGAGGCCGTGCTGACCGAGTGGCTGGTCCCCGAGAACGTCGCCTTCGAAGCCGGTGCGGCCATCGCCGTGCTGGAGACCGACAAGGCCGCCGTGGAGGTCGAGGCCGAGACCGGTGCGATGGTGCTGCGCCGCCTGGTCGACGGCGGGTCCACTGTGGAGGTTGGCGCCCCGATCGCCGTGCTGGGGGCGGCGGGGGAGGATGTGTCGTCGCTGCTGGCCGAGCTTGGCAACGGTGTCGTTGCGCCGCAACCAGGCGGCGGTGCCCTCACGGCTTTCGTGGCGGAGCCCGTTGCCACGCCGGGCCGGATCTTCGCCAGTCCACTGGCGCGAAAGCTTTTGAAGGAAGCGGGGATCCCGCTCGACGCGGTTTCCGGCACCGGTCCGAACGGCAGGATCGTGCGCAAAGACGTGGAGGCCGCGATCGCCCAGGCGAGTAAGCCGGCCACCGCGATTCCCGAACCCGCGATTCCCGAACCCGCGGCTCCTGCTCCCAAGGTGGTGGCCGCTGATGCCGGGGCCTTCGAGGAGATCCCGCACAGCCGGGTCCGCGCGATCATCGCGCGCCGGCTGACGGCGAGCAAGCAGACCGTCCCGCACTTCTACGTCCGCCGGACCGCGCGCATCGACGAGCTGCTCGCGCTGCGCAAGCAGCTCAATGCCGTGTTCCCGGAGAAGATCTCCGTCAACGACCTGATCGTCAGGGCGGTCGCGGTGGCCCACGGTGCCGTGCCGGACGCGAACGTGATCTGGACGGACGACGCGATGCGGCGCTACCACACGGTCGACATCGGGGTGGCCATCGCGTCGGCCCGCGGGCTGGTGACGCCGGTGTTGCGCAACGTTTCCGGGATGTCGCTCAGCGCGATCTCGGCGCAGGTCAAGGGGTTCGCCCGGCAGGCCGACGAGGGCCGGCTGATGCAGCGGGACCTGGAGGGCGGCACGATCGCGGTGAGCAACCTGGGCATGTACGGGGTCGACGAGTTCGCGGCGATCATCAACCCGCCCCAGTCGGCCATCCTCGCCGTCGGCGCGGGCACGCCCGCGCCGACGGTCGTGGACGGCGAGCTGACGGTGGCCACGCAGCTGACGCTGGTGCTGTCGGTCGACCACCGGGCCATCGACGGATCCCTTGCCGCACAATGGATGGCGGCGTTGGTCACCGCGCTGGAGGAGCCGCTGCGGCTGGTGGCGTGATCACAGGGGATCGGTGAGCCCGCCCAGGCGGTCGGTGAGGCTGATGTTCTCCGCGTAGTCCACGGGGGCGACGACGATGGAGACACCGCCGTCGTCCAGGGCCTTGCGGAGGGTGGGCAGCAGCTCGGCGGCCTGGGTCACGTGGTAGCCGGTGGCCCCGAAACTGGCGGCGTACTGGGTGATCTCGGGATTGCGGAACCGGACGTTCGACACCTTGCCGGTCTCCAGCTTCATCTTCCACTCGATCAGGCCGTAGCCGCTGTCCTCCCACACCAGCACGGTGAGCGGCAGGTGCTCGCGCACCGCGGTCTCGATCTCCTGCGAGTGCATGAGGAACGAGCCGTCGCCGGTGACCGCCAGCACGCGGCGGTCGGGCCGGGCCAGGTGCACGCCGAGCGCCCCGGGGAGGGAGAAACCCATGGTGGACAAGCCGTTGGAGATCAGGCAGGTGTTGGCGGCGTAGGTCGGGTACAGCCGGGCCATCCACATCTTCACCGCGCCGGTGTCGACCAGGACGATGTCGTCGCGGCCCAGCGCGGCCCGGGTGTCGGCCACGATCCGCTGCGGCGACAGGGGAAACCGGTCGTCCTGCTGGCCGCGGGCCAGCTCGTCGGCCACCAGTTCGCGGATCTTGGCCGCCCCGGTGTGGGTCTCGTGGGCCGGCACGGCCTCGCGCAGGGCATCCAGGCAGGCGCTGATGTCGCCCTCGATGCCCACCGACACCGAGTAGTGCGCGTCCACCTCGGCCGGGAACCGGTGGATGTGGATGATCTGCTTGTCCCCGTCCGGGTTGATCTTGACCGGGTCGAACTCCTGGAGCTCGTAGCCGACGGCGATGATCACATCGGCCTGGTCGAAGCCGAAGTTGGCGTAGTCGCGGCGCATGAAACCGATGGTGCCCATGGAGTTCGGGTGATCGTCGGCCAGCACGCCCTTGCCGTGGAAGGTGGTCGCGACGGCGACGCCGGTGTGCTCGGCGAACCGGGCCAGCGCGGCGCTCGCGTGGTTGCGGGCCGCCCCGTGACCGGCCAGCAGCACCGGATTGCGCGCCGCACGCAGGATGGCCGCGGCCCGCTCCACCTGGCTCGCGGACGGAGCCTCCGGGTGCACCACGTTGAGCGGCAACGGCTTCAGCTCCGGCGCGGCCGCCTCCACCTCCACGTCCTCGGGCACGGCCAGGTACACCGCGCCCGGGCGCTCGCTCTGCGCGGTCTTGAACGCGCGGCGCAGCATCTCCGGCACCGCCGCGGCCGACGGCACGCTGCCGGCGAACTGCGTGATCGGCGCGAACAGGCTCACCAGATCCACGAACTGGTGCGACTCCTTGTACTCGCGGAACTGGCCCACCTGCGCCGAGATCGCCACCAGCGGCGTCGAGTTCGTGGTCGCGTCGGCGACCCCCAGCTGGAGGTTGATCGCCCCCGGCCCCAGGGTGGCCGACACCACCCCCGCCTTGCCCGTGACCCGGCCGTACATCTCGGCCATGAACGACGCGGCCTGCTCGTGCCGGGTCAGCACGTACCGGATCGGCGAGGCGTCCAGGGCGTTGGTGAGCCGCATGTTCTCCTCGCCGGGTATGCCGAACACCACCTCGACGCCCTCGGCCAGCAGGCATTCCACGATCAGATCGGCGGCCGTCCGGCCGTCACGCTCCTCCGCCATGCCTCAGGCTTACCACTTCCGGCCCAGCCGAACGCACTGGTGAGCCGCCTTTCACACTTCGGTAAGCCGTTCGCGGGCATAGCATCCAGGCCATGGGGGAACTGTGGGACCCGGACCCCGGGACTTGGCTGGTGAAAGTGACGCTGGACGGCATGTCCGGCCTCACGCTGGCGCAGATCGGGCCGGACAGATCCGTGCGGGTGCTCGGCCCCGGCCGCGGCGTCTACCTGTTCCCGAGCCGGCACGGCCTGGCCGACTTCCTGGCGTCGGGAAAGTGGCACAACCTCCAGGGCCGGCTGGCCGGCTGCGATCCGGTCCACGAGCAGTTCGAGTTCGAAGCGAACTTCGTCGCGCTGCGGGACGACAAGACGCTGGACGAGGACGTCGAGGCCTACCTGTGGTTGCAGTGTCTGGTCGTCCTGGACGCATGCGGCATCGACAACGCGCCGTCGGCCGAGTGGGCGGCGCGGCAGGTGGCGGCGGTGACGGAGCTGCGAGAGGACTTCGAGCAGCCCGGCTACCAGGAGCTCGACTACTGGATGAACGGCGAGGTGGTGCCGGTCGAGCTGACGCTGCCGTCCGGCACCGGCTACACCCTCGTCGCGTCGATGGGCTTCTGGGACCAGGACGCGGAGGTCCAGGCGTTCCTCGGCGACCGTCGCGACGTGCTGATGTTCAGCAGCGCTGACGATCTGCTGGCCCACGTGCGCGCGGACGGCACGGACGACATGCGGAAGGCCCCGTGGTGGCCGGTGAATCCGCCGCACTGCCGGCCCGAGCTGGTCGTGGACGTGCGGGAGGCCGATCCGCACGACGTCGAGTCGGACGCGTACGAGTACCTGTACGGCCTCGCCAGGGTGCTGACCAGCCGGGCACGGGACATTCCACTCAGCCGGCCGGGCCGGCTGGCGATGGGCCGGGCCGAGGACCGGGTCCTGGACTTGATGATGGTGGTGGACAGCAGGGTCACCTGGCGCTAGCGGATGTCCCGGCCCTTCCAGAGGTCGCCGCCGCGCACGGAGCGCCACGCGGAGTCCAGCAGCAGCACGCCGAAGGTGGCGTTGGCGGCGGGGGCGAGCACGGAGGTGGCGGCGGACTGGTGGCTGGCCAGCATGTACGAGCGGTGGGCGGCGGACTGGGCGGCCCAGGCGGTGAGGCCGGCAAGGCGGACAAAGCCCTTGCCCCGCAGGGACATCAGCATGGGGGCGAGGCCGTAGGCGATGTGCAGCAGGCCGCCGAGGCCCAGTGCGGCGGCCCCGACGGCGGGGCCGCCGAGCATGGCGCCGCCGGCGACGGTGCTCTTGCGCTGGGATCGCCAGACCGCGCCGAAGGAGTCCAGGCCGGACGACGTGATCGAGTCCATGCCGTCCACGAGCCGGGTCCGGCCGCCCGTGTCCCGCACGGCGGTGGCGAACGCGACGTCGTCGGCGCGTTCGCCGGAGAGCGCTCTCCAACCGCCGGCCTGGTCGTACGCGGTCCGGCTGACCAGGATGCAGTGCCCGATGCCGACGGCCTTGCCCCGGCTTCCGTCCGGGGATGCGGAGTCGAACAGCAGCACGTTGGTCGGGGCCAGCAGCAGCCACCAGCCGCTGTTGGGCACGGTCGCCCGGCCGGGCGTGGTGATCAGGTCGGCGTCATCCCGGGCCGCCGCGGCCAGCAGCTTGCCGACCAGGTCGGGGGCGGACTCGGTGTCGGAGTCGACGAACAGCAGCCAGTCGCCGGTGGTCTCGGCGACGCCCCGGTACATGGCGTGCACCTTGCCGGCCCAGCCCGGCGGCGGCCCGTCGGTCCGGATCAGCCGCACCCGCGGATCGGCGTCCACGTGCTGCTGCGCGATCTCCACCGTCCGGTCGGTCGACGCGTCGTCGACCACCACGATCTCCAGGTCGGCGTGCCGCTGGGTGCGCAGCGAGGCCAGACAGCCGTCGATCGTGGACTCCTCGTCGCGCACCGGGATCACGACGCTGACCCTGCCCTTGTCGAGCGGCGTGTCCGGCAGCGGCTCAACCGTCCGCCAGGTCGCCACCGTCCGCGCGGAACGGACCGCCGAGAGCACCGCCAACGCCGCCGACCCGAGAATCGCCCCCTTGCCCATGACCCCAGGCTGCCACAGCCGTCAGAGCCGGGTGAGACCGCCGTCCACCGCGATCTCCGAGCCCGACTGGCTTCGGGAGGCCCCGACCCTGGTCGAAGGCTAGGGGTTTGCCCGATGTTAGGAGGCCGGCGGCCGGCCCAGAATCACCGCGTGCGCACGCCGTATCCGATGACCATGCCCGTCACCGCCCCGGTGGACCTCCGTGGCCTGGCCGAGCTGCTGTCGCGGCACCTCTACCGCAGCCCGGACGTCTACCTCCGGGACCTGCTGCGGGGCGCGGTCGATGCCGTCGCGGCGCGTCGACTCCTTGAGCCCGGTCTGGCCGGCGCAGTGCAGATCGAGGTGGTGGAACCACTCGCCGGGCCACCCGAGCTCGTGATCACCGACAACGGCATCGGCCTGACCGGCGCCGAGCTGGTCGAGCTGCTGGCCACCGTCGGCGGCAACTCGGGGCGGCGGGAGGCATTGCCGCACCGAGCCCGCTTCGCGCGGGCCGCGCTTCCATCGCGCCGCGGCCGCTCCGAGCTGTCTCGGCAGCGCGATCATGTCGGCCAGTTCGGCGTCGGCCTGCTCGCGTGCTTCCTGGTCGCCGACGAGGTCACCGTGATCACTCGGTCCGCGAAGGATCCGGAGGCGCGGGCGCTGCGGTTGCGTGGCGGTGGCACCTACGAGATCAGTCCCGCGGAGAGCGCTCTCCCGATTGGCACCCGGGTGCACCTGCGTGCCCGGGCCGGGGCCGAGCAGTGGCTGAGCCGGGAGCACGTGTTGGGGCTGGCCCGTCGGTGTGGCGGCCTGCTGTCGTTGCCGGTCCGGGTGGGGGCGACGCAGGTCAACGACGAGACGCCGCCGTGGGAACTGCCGGCGCTGACCATGGACGAGCAGCGGGAGAACGCTCTCTCGTACGGTCGCCGGGTGTTGGGCATGGAGCCGCTGGACGCGATCCCGCTGCATGCCGACGGCGTGCGCGGAGTGGCGTTCGTGCTGCCGCACGAGGCGAGTCCCGGACAGGACCGGGTGCATCTGCGGCGGATGCTGCTGTCCGAGTCGGCTGACCGGTTGTTGCCGGACTGGGCGGACTTCGTCCGCTGCGTGATCGACGTCGACGATCTTTGCCCCACCGCGGCCCGGGATGGCTTCGTCGAGGACGAGCGGATGGCGGCCGTCCGCGAGCAGTTGGGCCGGTGCATCCGGGACCACCTCGTGGATCTGGCCCGCATGTGGCCGTCCCGCCTGGCCGGCATCGCCGTCCTGCACCACGCCGCCCTGGCCGTGCTGGCCGCTCACGACGAGGAGTGTCGGCTGCTGTTCGCCGACTGGCTGCGGTGAGCACCTCGCTGGATCCAACGGAGCTCGTCGACCCGACCGCTGAGGAGTCCGTTGTGGACGGTTCGGTGGGATGACCGACACCTCCCATGTCCGTTGCCGGCGGGTGATGGCACCGCCGTCGGAGTGAACGGCTGAGGGGACGTGGGGTAGGGGTAACGCCCCTTGGGCCATTGGTGCGACTCGGCCGTCTGGATGACGCGTGGTCGGGGGAGCGGTGGCTGTGTCCGGGCGGAGCGGCATGGCGGACGGCGCGTCCCCGCCGCCGGTGGCCTGGGGGAATCGGTTTTCCTTGTCGGATAACGCCGCCGACCGGGGCGGTCGCATGCCGGGATCGGATTTCCCTTTTGGGGCAACAATCATTGGATGGCTCACGTCCGGGTTACCGGGCATCACCCGCACGGAGCAACGAGTTCTACGCAGCGCATGTCCACAACGGAGCGGTGGCACACCACCCTGTTGAGGGACTGTGGTGGTCCGGAAAGCCGGTGCTAGCCTCGGCTGGGCCGGCCGGCCACCCCGCACTGTCCCGTTGACGTCAACCACAGCGACGCCGGGAAGTCCTCTTCTGCCAACCATGATCGATGGCGCACGTCCGCACGGTTGAAGGAGCTCGCGCATGACGACAACCCACCGCGCACGGCCGGTCCTCCGCAGCGACTACCAGCGTTCGGTCGCTGAGTACTGGAACAACGAGAAGGACCCGGTCAACCTGCGGCTCGGTGACGTCGACGGCCTCTACCACCATCACTACGGGCTCGGCGCCTACGACCCGGCCGTGCTGGACGGGCCGGACGAGGCAGTGATCGCGGAGATGCACCGGCTGGAGACCGCGCAGGCCGAGGTGCTGCTGGACCACCTCGGCGACGTCGGCCCCGAGGACGCGGTGCTGGACGCCGGCTGCGGGCGCGGCGGCAGCAGCATCATGGCCAACCAGCGGTTCGGCTGCTACGCCGACGGTGTGACCATCTCCGAGACGCAGATGCAGTTCGCCAACGAGCAGGCCCGCCGCCGCGGCGTCTCGGACAAGGTGCGCTACCACTTCCGGAACATGCTCGACACCGGCTTCGAGGACGGCAGCCGCAAGGCCATCTGGAACAACGAGAGCACCATGTACGTCGACCTGCACCAGCTGTTCGCCGAGCACTCGCGGCAGCTGGAGATCGGCGGCCGCTACGTCACCATCACCGGGTGCTACAACGATGTCACCGGCGGCCGGTCCAAGGCGGTCAGCCAGATCGACCAGCACTACACCTGCAACATCCACCCGCGCAGCGAGTACTTCAAGGCCATGGCGGCCAACAAGCTCGCGCCCATCGCGGTGACCGACCTGACCGCGGACACCATTCCCTACTGGGAACTGCGGGAGCGGTCCTCCGTGGCCACCGGCATCGAGGGGCCGTTCCTCCAGGCCTACCGGGAGGGGAGCTTCCACTACCTGCTGATCGCGGCGGACCGAATCGCCTAGCCGGCAGGGGAATCGGGGCCCGCGCCCGACGGCGCGGGCCTCTTCGGCGCACCCGCAAGATCAAGGGACCGATCCTCGCGTTCAACGCCAGGAAGGACCCCTTCACCGCGTTCAACGCCAGCATGGGGCCCTTCATGGCAAAAAGATGGGCCCCGCGCCGGTTCCGGTGCGGGGCCCAGTGTTCGGTTTGATCAGGACTGTGTCCGTCCGATCAGGACTGGTCGGTCTTGTGGTACCGGGCGCTGGTGGCGTGCCATTCGCGGCTGCCGCCGCACCAGGCCCAGGTGTCGGCCAGGAAGCGTTGCAGCATGGGGGTTCCCTCGAGGTACATGGCGGCGGCCTCGGTGACGAAGCCGCGCATGAGCTCGTTGTGGATCTCGACGGTGCGCTTGACGGCCTGGGCCCGGGACAGGCCCTCCTCCTCCATCAGGGCGATGGGGAGGCTGATGTCGTCGTCGGCCTCCTTGTCCATGGAGTGCAGGTCGTTGAGCAGCACGGCGGCCATGCCGGCCATGGTGAAGGCGCGGCGCAGGCGGGGGTGGTAGAACTCCTGCGCGGGCAGCTCGTAGCCGGCGACGGCGTCGACCAGGATCATGGGCGGCAGGTAGCTGTTGTGGTAGCGGTGCATGTAGTACTCCCACACCGCGGGCCGCCGGCCGGACAGGCGCCAGCTGGCGTTCTGGTCCAGGGCCTGGAACAGAATGGCCATCTGGTGCTGGAAACGGCCCATCTGCGCGGTGCTGGTGTACTTGGCCAGGTGCTCCATGCCGGTGCGGAAAGCCAGCGCGATGGGCTCTTCCTTGATGAACCGCTCGAGCTCGTGGCGGTAGCGCTGGGGGAGCGTGACCGGGTCGACGACGCCGTACAGGACGCCGAAGCGGGCGGCGGCCAGCGTGGGATCCGCGCCCATCTCCTCCTCGTCCAGGTAGTAGTCGTCGGACGCCCACTCGGCCACCACGACCTTGGCCGCGGCCAGCAGCCGGTCGGGGTCGTCGGTGCCGGGGTGGGTGAGCATGGTCAGCCGGCCGAACCCGCAGGACCGCAGGTGGTCCAGCCGGCCGTCGTAGATGCCGACCTCGCCGGCCCATTCCACCATGCGCTCGTTGACTTCCTCGCCGAGCGCGGGATTGTCCCGCACCGGGCCGGGGCAGAACAGCTCCGGCGCCTCGTCGGAGTCGTCGTCGACGTCCGGCTCCGGCGGCAGCGGGGCGGGTTCGGCCGGCCGGTCGGCCAGCAGCAGCGGCAGCCGCGCGGCCGACATGCCCAGCGTGGACGGCTGCTCGGTGAGGAAGAGCAGGCTGGGGGCTGGGCGCTCCGTGTCGTCGGTCAGCAGCGCCGACAATTCGACGGACGGCGCCGCCCGCATGTCGGCCAGCACCGCCGCCGCCAGCTCCGCGGGGTCTCCGGACAAGCTCGGGGCAAGAAGCCGAGACATCAGGGACATGCCCGCCAGTAAGCCACAACTTGTGGCCCTGGAAAGGAAAGTCCACTCGGACGTGCTACGGGTGCGGCGGCTGGATACCGCCAGAAGTGCGGTGCTTCAAGGAAATTCAGCGCACCAGCTGGTTCACCGCGATGGCGGTCGCCTCGGCGATCACACCCCGGCCGGCGGTTGACTTCGGATCGGTCGGCACGGTGTAGGCCGTGATGACCAGCGGCGCGCGGTGGGGCGGCCAGACCACGGCGACGTCGTTCACCTCGCCCTGGGCGCCGCTGCCGGATTTGTCCGCTGCCGCCCAGTCCTTGGTCACCCCGGCCCGGACCAGGTCCAGGCCGGTGGTGGCCGACTTCATCCAGTTCACGAGCAGGTCCCGGCCGGCGGTGTCGAGCCCGTCACCCAGGACCAGCTTCCGCAGGTCGGCGGCGAAGGCGGACGGCGTGGTGGTGTCCCTCTCGTCGCCGGGCGCGCCGGCGTTGACATCGGGCTCGACCCGGTCGAGACGGGTCGTGTCGTCGCCGAGGCCCCGGGCGAAGGCCGTGACCGCGGGCGGGCCGCCGAGCAGATTGATCAGCAGGTTGACGGCCGTGTTGTCGCTGACCCGCAGTGCCGCGTCGCACAGCGCCGACACGGTCATGCCGTCGGCGACGTGCTGTGAGGTGATCGGCGCGTAGGACAGGACCTGCGACTGGTCGTAGTGGATGACCCGGTCCAGCAGTCCGGATTGCCGCTGGCGCAGACGGAGGATCGCGCCGACGGCCAGCACCTTGTGCGTGGAGCACATGAGGAACCGCTCGCCGGCGCGATACCCGACGGTCCGCCCGGTGCCGGTGTCGAGCGCGTGGAACCCGAGCCGGCCGCCGAACTTCCGTTCCAGCGCGGCCAGTTCCGGCGACGGCCCGGGTGGCGTCGTTGTCGCCGTTGGGCTCGCCGGCGCGTTGGCGCAGCCGGCGAGCGCGGCGGCGAGCCCGGTGAACAGCAGCGTGCGGCGTGGCAACGGCATGTGATCCCCCAATCCGAGGATCACACTACCGTGGCGGGTCAGACGACGCCGCGCACGGTGACGCTGCCGAGGCCGGCGACCTCGACCCGCACCACCGACGGCCCGAACGGCACGGCCGCGGTCGCGGCGCCGGCGAGGATGACGTGACCGGCTCGCAAGGGAAATCCCTCACGAGCGGCGATGCCGGCGAGCTGCCGCAGCGCCCGGAACGGATGCCCCAGGATGGCGGCGGTCGACCCGAACTGCGCGTCCCGCCCGTCGACGCTCAGGCGCACGGCACGGTTGCCGAGGTCGCCGATCGGTTGCCAGCCGCCGAGGGCGAACAGGCCGCCGGAGGTGTTGTCGGCGATCACGTCGGCCAGGTTGAACTTGAAGTCCCGGTACCGGGAGTCGATGACCTCGACCGCCGGTGCGACGGCGTCCACGGCGGACACGATGTCCGCCAACGGATCCGTGGGATCGACGTCCCGCCCGAGCCGGAAGACGATCTCCGGCTCGACCCGGGGGTGCACCAGCGTGGACAGCCGCACCTCGCCGCCGTCCTCGACCCGCATGGCGTCGGTGAGCTGGCCGACGATGATGTCGGAAACGCCCATCTGCACCATCTTCGCGCGGCTGGTGAAGCCGAGCTTGGTGCCGACCAGACGTTCTCCGGCCGCGAATCGCCGCTCCAGCACGGCATGCTGGATGGCGTAGGCCTCGCCGATGGTGATTCCCGCCGGCAGCTGGGGAGTCGCCTCAGCGTTGCGCTGGGCGTCGTGCAGCCGCACCGCCAGAGTCGTCACGACGCCGCCTTTCCGGCCAGGTCGAGCGCGACGTCCACGATCATGTCCTCCTGCCCGCCGACCATCCGCCGCCGGCCCAGCTCCACCAGGATCTCCCGGGTGTCCAGACCGTACCGCTCCGCCGCTCGCTCGGCATGCAACAGGAAGCTGGAGTACACGCCGGCATAGCCCAGCGTCAGCGTCTCCCGGTCGACGCGGACCGGCCGGTTCTGCAGCGGCCGCACCAGATCCTCGGCCGCGTCCTGCAATGCGAACAGGTCGCAACCATGTTGCCAGCCAAGCAGATCCGCCACGGCGATGAACGCCTCGGCCGGGCAGTTGCCGGCCCCGGCGCCCTGGCCGGCCAACGCGACGTCCACTCGGTGCACACCGTGCTCGACGGCGGTCACGCTGTTGGCCACCGACAGCGACAGGTTCTCGTGCGCGTGGATGCCGATCTGCGTCACGGGTTCGAGGACCTCGCCGTAGGCGTCGACCCGCTCGGCGACGTCCCGCATGGTCAGCCGGCCGCCGGAGTCGGTGACGTAGACGCAGTGGGCGCCGTAGGACTCCATCAGCTTGGCCTGCTCGGCCAGCTTCGCCGGCTCGTTGAGGTGGCTCATCATCAGGAAGCCGGCCACGTCCATGCCGTTGTCCCGGGCCCAGCCGATGTGCTGCGCGGAGATGTCGGCCTCGGTGCAGTGCGTGGCGATCCGCACGCTGGTCACGCCGAGATCCCTGGCGTGCTTGAGGTCCTCGATGGTGCCGATGCCCGGCAGCAGCAGGGTGGTCAGCCTGGCGTTGGTCACCGACTCGGCGGCGGCGGTGATCCACTCGGTGTCGGTGTGGGCGCCGAAACCGTAGTTGGCGCTCGAACCGCCCAGGCCGTCGCCATGGGCCACCTCGATCGCGGCCACGCCGGCGGCGTCCAGCGCGGTGACGATCTCCCGCACCTGATCGACGGAGTAGTTGTGCGCCATGGCATGCATGCCGTCGCGCAGGGTCACGTCCTGGACGTAGATCTCGGTCATGCGATACTCCCCACCGCGGGCTCGGTCAGCCAGCCGCGCAGCTCGGCGATGCGCTCGCCGGTCCGCAGCGCGGCCGAGGTCATGATGTCGAGGTTGCCCGCGTAGGCGGGCAGGTAGTGGCCGGCCCCGGTGACCTCGAGGAAGGTCGAGACCTTGACGCCGTGGAACGCGCGGCCCAGGGCCGGCAGGTGGGGCACGGAGATCGGGTCGAACTGCACGTCCTGCTTGAGCCGGTAGCCGGGCACGTACTGCCGCACCTCGGCGACCATGCGGTCGATGGACTCGGCGATCGCGTCGTTGTGGTCGGCCGACTCGACCAGGCAGTAGACGGTGTCCCGCATGACCAGCGGCGGCTCGGCCGGGTTCAGCACGATGATCGCCTTGCCGCGCGCCGCGCCGCCGACCGACCGGATGGCCGCCGACGTCGTCTCGGTGAACTCGTCGATGTTGGCCCGGGTGCCGGGACCGGCCGACCTGGACGAGATGGAGGCGACGATTTCGGCGTAGGCGACGGGAGCCGTCCGCGAAACCGCGGCGACGACGGGAATGGTGGCCTGGCCGCCGCAGGTGACCATGTTGACGTTGTCGGCGGCCAGATGCTCGTCCAGGTTCACCGACGGCACCACGTACGGGCCGATCGCCGCCGGCGTCAGGTCCACCATCAGCTTGCCGTGCGCGGCGGCGACTTCCGCGTTGTGCCGGTGCGCGCCGGCCGAGGTGGCGTCGAAGACGATGCGGGACTCGGTGAACTCCGGCAGGTCGACGAGACCGTCCACACCGGACGCCGTGGTGGCCACGCCGAGCCGCCGGGCCCGGGCCAGGCCGTCGGAACCCGGGTCGATGCCGGCCATGGCGGCGACGTGCAGGCCGGTCGACAGCCGCTTGATCTTGAACATCATGTCGGTGCCGATGTTGCCGGAACCGATCACCACCGCTCCTGCGGTCATCACGCACCTCCATCGTCGGTGAACACGGCTTGGACCTCGCCCAGACCGTCCAGGCGGGCGGTGAAGACCCCCGGGCCGGTGACTTCGACCATGGGGCCGAGCGCGCCGGACAGCACCACTTCGCCGGCCCGCAGCGGCGCCCCGCGCCGGGCCACTTCCCGCGCCAGCCAGGCGACGGCGACGATCGGGTTGGCCATGCAGGCCGCGCCCGAGCCGACCGAGACCGGCTCGCCCTCGTGCTCCACCACCATGCCGACCTGCGCGAGGTCGAGCCCGTTGAGGGAGAACGGGGTGCAGCCGAGGGTGTAGAGCCCGCTGGACGCGTTGTCGGCGACCGTGTCGGTGATGCGGATGTCCCAACCGTCCACACGGGAGTCCACGATCTCGATGGCCGCGACCACGAAGTCGGTGGCGCGGATGACATCCGTGACCGAGGCGTCCGGGAGGTCGACGTCCTGCTCGAGGACGAAGGCGATCTCCGCCTCGACCCGGGGCTGGAGCAGGCGGCCGAGCGGGACCGGTTCGCCGGTGGCGTAGCCCATGTCCGCGAACAGCGTGCCGAAGTCCGGCCGGTAGACGCCGAACTGGCTGCGGACCGAGTCCGACGTGAGGCCGATCTTGCGGCCGACGACGCGGGTCGTCGCGGCCCGCTTGGCCGTGAGCAACTCCTGCACGGCGTAGGCGGCGTCGATGTCGTGCTCGCCGATGAGGTCGCGGACCGGCGCGCACGGCCGGCCCGTCTCCGCCGCCTGCTGGAGGCGGTCGGCCGCTTGTTGGATCTGGGGAGTCACGAGGTCGACGATGGCGGGCGCACGTGGCACCATGCCAGCTATGCGTTCCACTCAGCGAGACGATGGTCAGAATTCGGTGCTGGGCCGGGCGGTTTCCCTGCTGTCGGCCTTCCGCCCGGACGACGACCGGTGTGTGTCATTGTCCGAACTGGCCCGTCGCTCGGGGGTGGCCAAGCCGACCGCCCACCGGCTGGCCACCCAGCTGGTGGAGCTCGGCATGCTGGAGCCGGGGGAGGGCGGGCTGCGACTGGGATTGCGGGTGTTCGAGCTTGGGCAGCTGGTGCCGCGGCAGCGGGGGCTGCGAGACGCGGCGCGGCCGTACCTGGAGGACCTGCACCGGGCGTCGGGGGAGACTGTGCACCTCGCCGTGCTGGAAGCGCCGGACGTCGTGTACCTCGACAAGCTGACCAGCCGGGCCGCGCCGGCGGTTCCGTCGCGTATCGGCGGGCGGATGCCGGCGCATGCCACTGCTGTGGGGAAGGCGCTGCTGGCCCACGCGTCCGAGGAGGTGCGGGAAGCCGTGCTGTCACGGCCGTTGGAGCGCATCACTGCCCGGACGGTGGTCATGCGCGGGGTGCTGATGCGGGAACTGCGGCGGGTGCGAACCGAAGGCGTGGCGCACGAGTACGAGGAATCGGCCCTCGGCGTGGTGTGCGCGGCCTGCCCCGTGGTGGACGGCCAGGGCAGGGCGATCGCGGCGGTGTCGGTGCAGGGCTGGGTGAACCGGATGCAGATCGACCGCGTGGTGCCGGCGCTGCGGACCACGGCGCTGATGCTGTCCCGGCAGTGGGGGTGAGACGAATGAGCGGCTCCCGGAGAGGACGACCCACCGGCCCCACCGGTTCGGTGATCGGCCGTGCCCTTCAACTGCTGGACGCGTTCGGCCCGGAGCGACGTCAGCTGACCCTCAGCGAGATCGCGCGCCGCGCCGGCGTTCCGCTGTCCACCGCGCACCGGCTGATCAACGACCTGGGCAAGTGGGGGGCCGTCGAGCGCGGCGAGGACGGCCTGTACCGGATCGGGCTGCGGCTGTGGGAGATCGGCTCGCTCGCCCCGCGCGGTCCGGGGCTGCGCGAGGCGGCGCTGCCGTTCCTGGAGGATCTTTCCCAGATCACCAGGGAAAACGCGCAGCTCGCGGTCCGGGAGGGCGCGGAGCTGGTGTTCATCGAGCGGATCGCCGGTTCTGGGGCGGTGCCGGTGCTCACCCGCGTCGGCGGCCGGTTCGCGCTCACCGCCACCGGCGTCGGCCTGGTGCTGCTCGCGCACGCACCGGTCGACGTTCAGGAGGAGGTGCTCGGCAGCCCGGTCGACCGCCACACCGCCAAGACGGTCACCGATCCGGTGCGGTTGCGCCGGATGCTCGCCGACGTTCGGAAGAACGGCTTCTCGGTCAGCGACCGCCAGGTCACGATGGACGCCCTGTCGGTGGGCGCGCCGATCCGCGATCGGCACGGCGAGGTTGTGGCGGCGGTGTCGCTGGTCGTCCGCCACGGCAGCACCACGCCGCAAGCGTTGGCACGGCTGGTGTTGACCAGCGGCCGGGCCATCTCCCGCGCGCTGAACGCCCCCGCCTGAGCGTCGTTAGGTCTTCCATCTTTTGGAAACCCCGCTCGGAACGACGGCCGGACTCGTCCACGCTGGGCCCGAGCGGCCGACCGACCGGCGAAGGAGAGGATCTTCACCATGACGGCGATTGCGCGTGATCAGTGGTACGTCGCGGCGTACAGCTCCGAAATCGGGCCGGAATTGTTCGCGCGCACCATCTGCGGCGAGCCGGTCCTGTTCTGGCGGACCCGCGGCGGGCAGGTGACGGCCATGGCGGACCGGTGTGTGCACCGCCGGTTCCCGCTCTCGCAGGCGCCGTCCCGGTTGGTGGACGACCAGGTGGTGTGCGGCTACCACGGCTTCACCTATGGCAGCGACGGCAAATGCGTTGCCGTGCCCGGGCAGACCCGCATCCCGCGCACGGCACGACTGCTGAGCTACCCGTTGGTGGAGCAGGATTCGCTGGTGTGGGTGTTCATCGGCGACCCCAAGCTGGCCGACGCCTCCCGCATACCGCGGGCTGCCTATCTCGACTCGCCGGACTACACGACCGTGCGGGGCATGGAACCGCTGCGGGCCCGCTACGCGCTGCTGGTGGACAACCTGCTCGACCTGTCGCACGAGACCTACCTGCACGGCGGCTACATCGGCACCCCGGAGGTCGCGTCGACGCCGATCACCACGGAGGTCGACGACGAGGCCGGCATCGTCTACGTCTCCCGGCACATGGACAACGCGGAATGCCCGCCGTTCTACTCGAAGTCGACCGGCCTGCACGGCAGAATCACGCGCTGGCAGGACATCGAGTACACACCGCCGTGCCTGTACAAGCTGCACAGCCGCATCGCGCCGGTCGGGTCCGTGCCGAATCCCGACGGCAGCGACCCGGACGCCTTCCACGTCGAGGTGGTGTACGCCATCACGCCGGAGACCGAGCACTCCACGCACGACTTCTGGTTAGTGGCAAGGGATTTCGCGCTCGACGACGATGAGGTGTCGGCATTCCTCGCGGCCAGCAACCGGACTGTCGTGCTCCAGGACGTCGAGGCGCTCACCGTGCTGGAGCGGTTCATCGCGACCGAGGCCCCGGGCGCCCAGGAACTGTCGATCAACATCGACACCGGTGGACTCGCGGCCCGGCGGATGCTTCAGCGCATGTCGGCCGTCTCATGAACCGGCCGTTGGTGTCGGGCAAACGCGTGTACCGCGTTCACTGGGTGCTGGGCGCCGACCGGTTGCTGGCGATCTGCCACTGCTCGGCCGAGCGGGAGTTCGAGGACCCGATCGAACTGTGGGAGTGGCTGCTCGCCCACCCCGTCGGGCACGACGGGACACCGGCCGATCCGGCGCCCTCGCCGCTCGAACTGAACCTCGTGGTGCAGCGCAAGGAAACCATCGCCGATGGCGTGGTCCGGCTCACGTTGCGGCACCCCGACGGGCGGCCGCTGCCCGCGTGGGAGCCGGGCTCGCACGTCGATCTGGTGCTCGCCGACGACTTGGTCCGGCAGTACTCGCTGTGCGGGGATCCGAGCGACAGCTCGGCCCTGCACGTCGCCGTGCTGCGGGAACCGGCCGGCCGCGGCGGTTCGCGGCACGTCCACGACACGCTCACCGCCGGCCAGCAGGTGCGGGTTCGTGGTCCCCGCAACCACTTCCGGCTCGTCGAGGCCAAGCGCTACCTGTTCATCGCCGGCGGCATCGGCATCACACCGATCTTGCCCATGCTCGATGCTGTCTCGGCGTCGGGGCGGGACTGGCGGTTGGTCTACGGCGGCAGAACGCGGTCGGCCATGGCGTTCCGCTCGGAGCTCGAGCGCCGCTTCCCAGGGAACGTGGAGATCCATCCCCAGGACGAGGACGGCCTGCTCGACCTCCCGACGCTGCTGGCCGAGCCGAGCGACAACACCGTCATCTACTGCTGTGGCCCCGAATCCCTGTTGGCGGCCGTCGAACAGCGATGCGAGGGCTGGCCCGCCGGCGTGCTGCACGTGGAACGGTTCACGCCCAAGGCCGACGGCCCGCGGGAGGCGTTCGAGATCGAGTTGGCGCAGACCGGCGGCGTCCTGACCGTGCCCGCCGACCGGTCCATCCTCGACGTCGTCGAGCAAGCGGGCGTGGCCGTGCTGTCGTCCTGTCACGAGGGCACCTGCGGCACCTGCGAGACGGGCGTGCTGGCCGGCGCGCCCGACCATCGCGACGCCGTGCTCACCGAGGAGGAGAGACAAGCCGGCGACGCGATGATGATCTGTGTTTCGCGGTCCTGCTCGCCCCGCCTGGTTCTCGATCTCTGATCAGGACTCCAGCAGCCGTTGCCCCTCGCGGGCCCATTCCGCCTTGGCCCGGGCCACCGCCGCGATGCCGTCGAACACGTGCGCCTTCAACCGGGCGATCCGGTCGTGCTCCTCGGGATCCCGCCGCGACAGGCGCTCCTTGAGCAGCGCGGTGTCCTTGCGTAGCAAGCGATCCCGATGGGCCTCGGCCTCGGCCGCGGCCTTGTCCTGCTCGGCGATGAACGCGTCCAGCACGGCCACCGCCTCGGCCGCCGGGATCATGTCGAAGTTCAAGGCCTGCACCATGAACGGATCCCGGGGCGGCGCCGCGTCGTGCGCCACCCCGAGCCACGACGCCAGCTCGGCGTGGCCCTTCTCGGTCACCGAGTACACGGTCCGGGTCAGCCGCGGCCCGCGCGCCTCCTCGTCGCCGGCGATCAGGCCGGCCTGTTCCATGCGGCGCAGCATGGGGTAGATCTGGCTCTGCGGCGCGGCCCAGATCCAGCCGGTGGAGCCGTCGAAGAACCGCACCAGGTCGTAGCCGGACATCGGGCGTGCCTCCAGCACCCCCAACAAGGCATGCTGTAGGGACATGATCCGATAGTAACGGTCAGGCGCCGACGCGCATGCTCACGGTCTTCGGCTCGGTGAAGAACTCCCGGCTGAAGTTGCCGCCCTCGCGGCCCAGGCCGGAGTCGCCGACCCCGCCGAACGGGGCCCGCAGGTCGCGCACGAAGAAGCAGTTGACCCACACGTTCCCGCTGCGCAACGAGGCCGCGACCCGGTGCGCCCGGTTCAGCCCCTCCGAGAACACCATCGCCGACAGCCCGTACGGCGTGTCGTTGGCCAGCCGAACACCCTCCTCCTCGGACGCGAACGGCGTCACCGTGACGACGGGCCCGAACACCTCTTCCCGCTGCACCGGCGCATCCGCCGGCACGTCGGTCAGCACCGTCGGCCGCACGAACCAGTCGTGGGCCACGCCGCCGGTCACGACCGACGCGCCCCGCGTCTTCGACGGATCCAGATACCCGGCAACCTTCGCGTAGTGCTTGGCGCTGGCCAGCGGCCCGATCGCCGTCGACGGATCGGACGGATCGCCCAGCGTCATCGCTTCGGCCGCGGACACGAACCGGGCGAGGAACTCGTCGTGGACCCCCTGTTGCACGTACAGCCGCGACCCGGCCAGGCACACCTGCCCGGTGTTGCTGAACGCGGCCCGGATCGACCAGTCCACCGCCACATCCAGGTCGGCGTCGTCGAACACCAGGTTCGAGCCCTTGCCGCCCAGTTCCAGGCTCACCGGCGTCAGATTGGCCGCCCCGGCCGTCGCGATCGCCCGGCCGGTCACCGACGAGCCGGTGAAGGTGATCCGATCCACCCGCGGATCCCGCGTCAGCACCGCGCCGGCGTCCCCGAAGCCCAGCACCACGTTCAGCACGCCCTCGGGAATGCCGGCCTCCAGCGCCAGCCGGCCGATGATCGCCGCCGAGCGCGGGGTGTCCTCGGCCGGCTTGAGCACCACGGTGTTGCCCCAGGCCAGCGCCGGCGCGATCTTCCACGTCGCCAGCATCAGCGGGAAGTTCCACGGGGAGATCGCCGCCACCACGCCGGCCGACTCGTACCGGGTGTAGGTGTGCATGCCGATGTCCGACGGCAGCGCCTCGGCGACCGACAGCCGCGCGTGGTCGGCGAAGAACCGGAAGTTCTGGGCCGATCGCGGCACGTCGTGCGAGGCCGCGGCGGCGATGGGCTTGCCCATGTCCCGGCCCTCGGCCTCGCCGAGCTCCGCCGCGTGTTCCTCCATCAGGTCGGCGAACCTGTGCAGCAGCCGCCCGCGCTCGGCGAAACCCATGCGGGGCCAAGGGCCTTCGTCGAAGGCCTTGCGCGCCGCGGCGACCGCCAGGTCCACATCGGACGCCGAGGCCCGGGCCACGGTGGCGTAGCTCTGCTGGGTGTACGGGTCGATGTCGTCGTAGGTGGCGCCGTCCGCGGAGTCGGTCTCGACGCCGCCGATGACGTGCTGGATCTTCATGATGTCCGTTCCCTCAGTCGAATGCCGGCCGGCGCCCGCCGGGCGACCGGCACCAGCCCGCTGGCGACCAGGCCGATCACCGCCACGGCGGCGAAGAGATAGAAGTTCCACACGTAGCTCGCGCCGGAGGCGAGCACCAGGCCGCCGAGCACCGGGCCGAGCACGGCGCCGAGCCGGCCGACGCCGAGCGACCAGCCGATGCCGACGGCGCGGGACATGGGCGGGTAGTAGCGGGTGACGAAGACGTTGAGCAGGTTGGTGGTGCCGATGGTGCCGTAGCCGGCGACGGCCGACAGCAGGTAGATGGCCACTGTGGACGGTCGCGCGGCCAGCAGCGCGATGCTCAGCGCGGCCAGCAGGAACGACACCGCCACCACTGGCTTGGAGCCCAGCAGGTCCGCCGCCCGGCCGCCGATCACCGAGCCGATGATCGAGCCCAGGTTGAACACCAGCAGGAAGCTCAGCGCCGAGCCCAGTGGGAAGTCGGCCTGGCGCATGATCTGCGGCAGCCAGGTGTTCATCCCGTACACCATCAGCAGCGCGCTGAAGCTGGCCAGCCACAACAGAACCGTGCCCAGCCGGTAGCCGGGGGCGGCCAGCTCACGCAGGGCGCTGAGCCAGTTTCGCTTCTCCGGCAAGGAAATCGCCGGCACCTCGATGCCGATTCTCGTGGCCAGCGCGGCGGCCTCGTCGGTCCGGTCCCGCAACACCAGGTACTCCAGCGACTCCGGCAGCCAGCGCAGCGCGAACGGCACCGCCAGCACCGGGGCCGCGCCGATCAGGTACATGACCTGCCAGCCCAACGCCGGAATCACCGGAATCGCCAGCGCCGAGGCCAGAATCCCGCCGACCGCGTAGCCCGACTGCATCATCGCGTACGTCAGGTTGTGCTTGCCGGCCGGCGCGTACTCCACGACCAGCGCGGCGGCGGTCGGCATCAGGCCGCCGAGCCCGATGCCGGCGACAAAGCGCAGCAGCCCGAACACTTCCGGGTTCGGCGCGATGGCGCACAGGGCCGTGCACACGGAGAACCACACCATGCACAGCACGAGGATGCGCCGCCGGCCGACCAGATCGGTCACCGTGCCGACCAGTAGCGCGCCGAACAGCATGCCGATCAGCGCGTAGCTGCCGATCGCGCCGGCCTGGGCCGGGCCGATGTGCCAGCCGGCCAGCAGGGACGGCACCGTCGTGCCGTAGACGACGAGGTCATAGCCGTCGAAGGCGACGGCGAAGGCGCAGAGCGCGACGACGCTCCAGAACGCGCCTCGGTTCAGTTGCATGGCGGGGTCCTTTCACCGCGGCAGTGCGGTCAGGTGGTGCCAGATGCGGTTGAGCAGTTCGGCTCCGGTGCAGGCCCAGGCCGCCTGTTCCTCGGCCGGCAGCGGGCGGATCGGGCCGTGCGGGGCGACGGCGAGGGTGAGCTTGGCCGTCTCGTCGAGAATCCACATGCGGGCCACCGCCTCGGCGATGGTGGCCCCGACGGTGACGGCCCCGTTGCCGCGCAACACCAACGCGGCCGCGTGGCCGAGCCCGGCGGCCAGCTCGCGGGCGATGCCGGGCTCGCGGACCAGCCGGGAGTTGTGGAAGATCGGCACGATCGGGCCGACGAGCGCGCCCTGGCCGTGCAGCGGGACCAGCGGGATGCCGAGCGCGGCGGTGGCCGCGACGGCGGGCGGCTGGGCCCGGCAGATGGCGCCGACGTCCGGTCGGACGGCGGCGATCGCGGCGTGCAGCCACGCCTCGCGGGGCGTGTCGGCGGGTAGTTCGGCTGCGGAAATGGACAGCCGGGGGAATTCTCCACCAGCCAGAGAGCCCAGCGGCCGGGGCGGGGTGATGATCAGCTCCTCGGCCGAGATCCGGGCGCTGACGTGCCCGAACGCGGTGACCAGCCCGGCGGCGTCGAGCGCGTGGCCGGCCCGGGTGAGGTCATCGGCGATGCTGGCGGTCGACATGCTTCAATGGTTACCTGTATCTGTATATCTGTCAACACGGTGATTGACATGTATACCGATACCTGTAACGTGGTGACCGTAGGATAGCCGTCTGACATCGAGGTGGGGCTGTGATCACCATCCAGGACATCGCCTACGTCCGCTCCGGCACCGCGGACCTGGAGACCGCCGTCGGCTTCGCGGTCGACGTGGTGGGCCTCGAACTGGTCGAGCGGACCGCGGACCGGGCCTACCTGCGGGCCGACCACCGGCACCACTGTCTGTCCTTTGTGGCCGGTGAGGCCGGCGTGCTGGCCACGGCCCTGACCCTGGCCGACGAGGACCGGCTGGCCGAGGCCGAGGCCGAGCTGGCGGCGGCCGGGCTGACCGTCACCCGCGGCGACAAGGCGGCCGCCGCCGACCGGCACGTGCGCGAGTTCATCGCCTTCGAGGATCCGTTCGGCAATGTGGTCGAGCTGGTGGTGGACCAGAAGGAGGTGCCGACGCCGGTTGACTTCGCCCGGGCCGCCGGCATCACCGAGTTCGGCCACGTCTGCCTGGACGCCCCGGATGTCCGTGCCGCGCACCGGTTCTGGACCAGGCACTTCAACCTGAAGGTGTCCGACTGGATCGGCGACGGGGCCTGCCTGATGCGCTTCGATCCCGTGCACCACAAGCTGGCCGTGTTCCAGGGCGCCGGCCCTGGCCTGTGCCACATGAACTTCCAGGTGGAGTCCATCGACGACGTGATGCGCAGCTGGCACTTCCTGGTGGACAACGGCATCGAGATCGAGCAGGGCCCCGGCCGGCACCCCCAGTCCGGCGCGGTGTTCCTGTACTTCAAGGGGCCCGAGGGCCTGACCTATGAGTACTCCTACGGCGTTCGGCGGATCGAGGACGACGAGGCGTGGCGGGTCCGCTACTTCGACCCCGCCGAGCCCGACGCCATCGACCTGTGGCGGGGGCCGACCAACCGCTGCGCCTCCCAGCCGCAGCTGCGCGGGCTGGCCGGCCGCTGATGCCCATCGTGCGGATCTCCGTCGCCGCCGGCCGTGATCGCGCTCAGCTGCGGGAGTGCATGCGGGCCGTGCACGATGCGGTGCGGGACAGCCTGGGTGCGCCCGACGCCTCGATCCGTGTGCTGGTCACCGAGGTCGACCCGGAGTTGTGGAGTTCGGGTGGGAAACCCCTGAGCGAACGCGGTCGCTGACAAACCCCGGCGAGTCACGCTCTGGGACACACCGAATGTGAGAACGGAGCAGAACGGAGACTCGAGTCCAAGTTCTGCGCGAAATCTACATTCGGTGTGCCTGTGAGCGTGACTCGCGGGGGTTGGCGGGTCAGCTGTGCGCGACGGTCAGCGCGTAGAAGTGCACGGTCGCGCCCACGGTCGAGCTGCTGCCGGCGGTCTGGTCGTAGTCGCCGGCCTTGAAGTACTGCGGGTACCCGTTCCACCCCGAGGGGATGGCGAACTTCTGGGTGGTGCCGCCGTTGATCTGGATGTTGATGGTGTTGCCGCCGGTGACGCTGATGACGTAGCTCCACTGGGTGCTCAGTGCCACGTGGCCCACGGTGTGCGCGGTCTGGCCGCCGGCGGGCCCGTTCTCGATGCCGGCGATGATGTCGCCGTTGCTGTGGTAGTAGAGCTCCAGCAGCGGCTTGGTGGTGCCACTGCTCTCACTGGCGTGGATCTGCCCGACGCAGACACTGGCCGGCACCTTGGTGACCTTGAGGGTGGCGCTCAGCTTGTGCGTTCCGGGCAGGCTCCAGCTGGCCGCCGAACCGCTGGCGTTCATCTCCCGCAGCTCGGACCGGGAATAGCTGGAGTTGGGCGTGTGCACGCCGTTCTCGGGGTCCCAGAACGTCATGGAACCGTCTGTTTTGTCGGTGTAGAAGTAGCTGTCCTGGAAGCCGGTCGCGCCTTTCAGCTGGCTTGGGCTGATCGTCGTCGGCGAACCGGCGGAACCGACCGGCTCCTGCAATTCCCAGACGGTCAGATTGAAGTTGCCGCCGGGGGCGACGCCCGTGTTCAGGGCGGGTGCGGCGACAGCGGCCTGGCCGGCGAACAGCGTGCCGACCGCGGCGAGCGTGAGGGCGCTCGCCGTCAGTTTCTTGTTCAATTTTTCTCCTCGGCAGGGATCCGTGGCGGCGGAGAGCGAACCGTGAGATCAGGCAGGAGTCACGGGTGTGAGAGCCGCCCCGGCCCAGCGAGAAAAGGCCGCGCTGGCAGGGGTATTACGCATGACGGACAATCTCCTCCGGTCTGGCGGCGGTGCCATACCGACATCGAAGAGAACAGGGGCCATCAGTCTGAGATACCCGTGCCAGCGGCGTCAACACTTCTGAACAGTATTCATAGACGTGAACGGTTCACGCTCATGAACGGGAAAGCAGGTCCAGTAGTTTTTCCACATCGTGGATGATCTGGGATCGGGGAATGCGGGCCCGCACCCCGACCCGGACGCCGAGCCAGACGTTGAAGGCCACCCCGGCAAGCGTTTCCGGATCGATTCGGTCGGTCACTGAGCCGTCCTGCTGGCCCCGCCGGATCTGCGCGTCCAACACCTCGCGGCCCACGGCCAGGTGCCGCCGCAGCCGCTCGTCCACCTCGTCGTCGGTCGGCCCCAGCTCGGTCGCGCTGTTCACGACCAGGCAGCCGCGGTAGTCGTCCGCGTCCGACTTCAGCAGCATGTCGAACATGGCGTGCACCGCCGCCCGGCCGTCGGCGCTGGTGGCGGCCAGCCGTCGGAAGCCGTCCTCCACCGTGCCGATGTAGCGGTCCAGCGCCCGGAGGAACAGGGAGTGCTTGTCCCCGAAGGTGTCGTACATGCTGCGTCGGCCGACCCCGGTGCGCTCGACCAGGTCCTGCACCGAGGTCGCCTCGTAGCCGCGCTCCCAGAACAGCGCCATCGCGTCCGCGACCGCGTCGTCCGGGTCGAATTCCTTGTGCCGCACCATGGGGACAAACCTCTCACACGGACTACAGCGCCGCGCTCAGGCCGGCCTTCACCTTGCGGGTGAGTTCGTCGAAGAGCACCTCGGCCTCGCCCCTGGCCACCGCGTCCAGCGTGGTCCGCGCGACCTCGGCCGGGTCCGACTTGCCGTCGGACACGTGCGCGGCCATGTCGGTGTCCATGTAGCCGACGTGCAGGCCGGTCACGGTGATGCCCTTGGGGGCCAGTTCCTGGCGCACCACGTTGGACATCGCCCACTCGGCCGCCTTGGCCACCGAGTACGCGCCGACCGACGGGAAGTGCGCCCAGGACAGCACCGAGGCCACGTTGAGGATCGCGCCGCCGCCGTTGGCCTCGATCACGGGCGCGAACGCGCGGATGGCCACCAGTGGGCCGATGTAGTGCACGTCGATCTGCTCGCGGATGGCGTCCAGGTCGGTGGTCAGCAGTTCGAGCTCGCCGGCGATGCCGGCGTTGTTGATCAGGAGGGTGGCGTCGGCGGCGACCTTGGCGGCCGCCTCGATGCTGGCGTGGTCGGTGACGTCCAGGCGCAGCGGGATGACGCCCTCGATGTCCACGGTCTCCGGGCGGCGCGCGGTGGCGTACACCTTGGCGCCGCGGGCGACGAGCTGTTCGGCGAAGTGGCGGCCCAGGCCGCGGTTCGCACCGGTCACTACGGCAACGGTCTTGGTGAAGTCCATGCCGACGACGATAGTCTGTTGAGAACGAACGGTGCAATAAGAGCCGCCGTGACCGGGGCCACACGACGGGCAGGGGGTCCCGCGGCGGCGTTTGCCCTGCTATAAACGACGCGTAAGGCCCGCGGCGCGGGGAAGCCGGTGAGACTCCGGCGCGGTCCCGCCACTGTGTCTGATGCCCTGACGGGGTATCGGGAGCCAGGTCGCCGCCCGTGGGCATTCGGGTGAGGCCCACGAGGATGGAGCTGACACATGGGTGCCTTCCGCGTCCTCCAGCTGCTGATGCCGCGCGCGCTCGGCGGCTGGACCTCTCTCTGACGTCACTGCCGGTTCGTCCCACGCCTGCCAGTCCCGGCAGGCGTGCTTCGCCGTGCCCTGAAGGGGATCCAGTGACCACCGCGCGCTTTCGCGTGACTTATGCGACCTTGACGTCCGACAACGAAGACCTGCACACCGCCTACGAGAACGGTCTGCGCACCGCCAAGTCCTGGCTGGGCGCGGAGTTTGCCGGCAACGGGGCCGCCTTCACGGTGACCAGCCCGTGCGACCGGTCCGTGGTGCTGTGCGCGGCGCACGCCGCCATCGAGTCCGATGTGGACGCCGCCGTGACCGAGGCGGCCGAGTCCGGCTGGGCGGCGAAGCCCTGGCCGGAACGGGTTTCCCTGCTCCGGCGGGCCGCCGACCTGATCAGCGAGCGGTCCGGCGAGCTGGCCGCGCTGATGAGCATTGAGGTCGGCAAGAACCGCTTCGAGGCTCTCGGCGACGTCGAGGAGTCGGCCGACCTGATCCGGTACTACTGCCGGCAGTTCGAGGACAACCACGGCTTCGAGCACGACATGGAGCGGCTGTCCGACACCGAGCACACCCGCAGCGTGCTGCGCCCGCACGGGGTGTGGGCGGTGATCAGCCCGTTCAACTTCCCGATGGCCCTGGCCGCCGGCCCGGCCGGGGCGGCGCTGGTCGCCGGCAACACCGTGCTGCTCAAGCCCAGTGAGCAGGGCACGTTCACCGCGGTGAAGCTGGTGGAATGCCTGCGGGAGGCCGGAATCCCGGCCGACGCGCTGCACCTGCTGCTCGGCGGCGACGAGGTCGGCAAGGCGGTGGTGGCGCATCCGCGCGTGGCCGGGATGACCTTCACCGGCTCGTATCAGGCCGGCATGGCGGTGTACCAGGGGTTTTCCACCCGGTACCCGAAGCCGGCGATCTGCGAGATGGGCGGCAAGAACGCGGCGGTGGTCACGGCCAGCGCCGACCTCGACGTCGCCGCGGCCGGTATCGCGCGCTCGGCCTTCGGCTTCTCCGGGCAGAAGTGCTCGGCCTGTTCCCGAGTGTATGTCGAGCGTGCGGCGTACCAGGGACTGTTGGAGCGGCTCGTGGTCAAGGCCGGTGAGACCGTGGTCGGCGACCCGACGCAGCGGTCGGTGTTCATGGGGCCGGTGATCGACGAGGCGGCGGTCGGCCGGTTCGAGGCGGCCGTCGTGCATGCCCGGGTGGTCGGCCAGGTCGTGGCCGGGGGAGAAGTGCTGCGGCGCAGTGAGGGCCGGGCCGACGGGCACTATGTCACGCCGACGGTGGTGACGGATCTGCCGCCCGACGACCGATTGCTGCGGGACGAGTTGTTCGTGCCGCTGGTCGCGGTCGTGCCGGTGGACTCGCTGGAGGAGGCCATCACCCGGGCCAACGACACCGATTTCGGCCTGACCGCCGGGGTTTTCGCCGGCGAGCGGGCGGAGATCGACACCTTCCTGGACCGCGTCGAGGCCGGCGTGGTGTACGTGAACCGGGCCGCCGGCGCGACCACCGGCGCCTGGCCGGGAGTGCAGCCGTTCGGCGGCTGGAAGGGATCGGGCAGCACCGGCAAGGCCGGCGGTGGCCTCTACTACGTGCAGCAGTACCTGCGTGAGCAGTCCCGGACGGAGGTCGCGCAGTGAGTATGACCATTGGCACCACGATGATCGCCGCGCCCGACATCCGCACGGAGCTGCCGGGACCGAAGGCCCGTGAGGTGCTGGCGTTGGACGACGCCGTCACCAGCCGCTCGCTGCCGCGGGCGTATCCCCTTGTGCCGCAGCGGGGTCGCGGCTGCGTGATCGAGGACGTGGACGGCAACCGGTTCCTGGACTTCAACGCCGGCATCGCCGTCAACTCCACCGGCCACGCCCACCCCAAGGTGGTCGAGGCGGTGCGGCGGCAGAGCGAGGAGCTGCTGCACTACTCGGCCAGCGACTTCTACCTGCCGATCTACTCGCGGATGTGCCAGGCACTGGCCGGGACCGCGCCGATCGACGGGCCGGTGCGGGTGTTCCTGAGCAACTCCGGCGCGGAGGCGGTCGAGGGCGCGCTGAAGCTGGCCCGGTACTGCACCGGCCGCCCGTACGTGATCAGCTTCTACGGGGCGTTCCACGGCCGCAGCTACGGAGCGGTCAGCCTGACGGCGTCGAAGGCCAAGTATCACAAGGGGTTCGGTCCGCTGCTGCCAGGCGTGCTGCACGCCCCGTACGGCAGCGACGAGACGTTCGAGCACCTCGAGAACCTGATCTTCCGGCACCAGGCGCCGGCGGACGAGGTGGCGGCGATCTTCGTCGAGCCGATCCAGGGCGAGGGCGGCTACATCGTGCCGCCGGACGGCTGGCTGCGCCGGCTGCGGGAACTGTGCGACCGGCACGGGATCCTACTCATCGCCGACGAGGTGCAGTCGGGCATGGGGCGCACCGGCAAGCTGTGGGCGATCGAGCACACCGGTGTGCGGCCGGACGTGCTGATCAGCGCCAAGGGCATCGCATCCGGGCTGCCGCTGGGCGCGTTCATCGCCCGTGCCGACCTGATGGAGAAGTGGTCCGCCGGCGCACACGGCTCGACCTACGGCGGCAGCCCGGTGCCGTGCGCGGCCGGGCTGGCCACGCTGGCCGTGATCGAGGAAGAAGGCTTGCTGGCCAACGCCTCTGTGGTCGGCGACCAGCTGCTGGCCGGGCTTCGTGAGCTCCAGCGACGCTTCCCGGAGTCGATCACCGACGTTCGCGGCGTGGGCCTGATGATCGGTGTCGAGTTCGCCACCGCCGAACTGGCCGCGCAGGTGCAGCAGCGGGCGTTCGAGCTCGGGCTGCTGGTGCTGGAGTGCGGTGAGAGCAGCATCCGGATGTCGCCGCCGCTGGTCGTCACGGCCGAGGAGGCGCGGACCGCGCTGGAGCTGTTCGGCCGGGCCGTCGCGGGATGAGTCGGCACGTGTTCACCCGTTCCCCCGGTCTGCCGCGCGCGGCCGGGGGAACGGGGGCCGAGATGTTCGATGTGGACGGTCGCCGGTATCTGGACGGTTCCGGCGGCGCGGTGGTCACCTCCATCGGCCACGGCGTCACCGAGGTCGTCGACGCCATCGCCGAGCAGGCCCGGCGGATCGCCTACGCGCATGGAACCGCCTTTGCCTCCAAGGCATTGGACGACTACGCCGATGCGCTGGCCCCGCTGCTGCCGTTCGACGATCCGCGGATCTATCCGGTGTCCGGCGGCAGCGAGGCGGTGGAGACGGCGCTGAAGATGGCCCGTGCTTACCACCTCGCCCGCGGCGAGGACCGGCATGTGATCATCGGCCGGCAGGGCGCCTACCACGGCAATTCCCGTGGCGCGCTTGATGTCTCCGGCCGGGCCGGGCTGCGGTCGCCGTACCGGCCCTGGCTCGGCGCGGCCTGGCACACCTCGGCGCCGTACGAATACCGTTGCCCGGTCTCGGAGCATCCGATCGGTTGCGGCGCTTGGCATGCGGGCAAGCTGGACCGGATGATCACCGAGGAGGTCGCCGCGTTCATCGCCGAACCCGTGGCCGGCGCGGCGCTCGGCGCGTGCGTGCCGCCGGACGACTACTGGCCGGCCGTCGCGGAGATCTGCCGGCAGCGGGGCGTGCTGCTGATCGTCGACGAGGTGATGACCGGCTTCGGCCGCACCGGCCGCTGGTTCGCTTGCGAGCACTGGGGAATCCGGCCCGATATCCTCGTCACGGCCAAGGGCGCGGCCTCGGGCTACTGGCCGTTGGGGCTGGCGGTCTGCACCGCCGAGGTCCGGGACACCATCGGGGCCTTCGTGCACGGCTTCACATACTCGCACCACCCGGTGGGCGCGGCGGCCGGGCACGCGGTGCTGAAGGTGTTGCAGGACCGGCGTTTGGTGGACGCCGCCGAGCAACGCGGCCTGGACCTGGCCCAGGCCCTGCGCGACCGGCTGGCCGATCACCCGGCGGTGGGCGACATTCGGGGCATCGGCTTGCTCCAGGCGGTCGAACTGGTCGCCGACGTGGAGTCCAAAAAGCCGTTCGCCCGGGCCGAGCGGATCGCCGAACAGGTTGTCGCCCAGGCAAAGGAGGACGGCCTGCTGGTCTACCACTCGACCGGCTGCGCCGACGGCCGCGACGGCGACCTGCTGCTGTTCGGCCCGCCCCTGGTGATCACCGAGGCGCAGGTGGCCGAACTGGCGGACAAGGCCGCCGTCGCGATCCGTCTGGTTTGCGGTCCCTGACCGGCCCGGCGGTCGTCATGAAGGGGTCCTTCCTGACGCTGGACGTGAGTTCTGGTCCCTTGATCTTGAGGTGGGGTGGCTGCCGGGCTCTCGTAGACGCCCCGGTGGGCTTCGACACACCGAACATGCCGACACAACATGTGGGTGCTTGCGACTGATCGCCACCCATGTATTGTGCTCACCGAGCTGGTTCGGCCGCCCCGCCAGGGCGGTCGTCGTAAGAGGGAACCCGGTGCAAGTCCGGGACTGCCCCGCAGCGGTGAACGGGAACGACCGCCGTCACGAAGCACTGGGTCCGGAGGGTCTGGGAAGCGACGGTTAGTAGGTGCCGACAGGCATGCCCGTGAGTCCGAAGACCTGCCGGCTCGCCCGTTCGCACCGTGAACGGGCTCGTGTCCAGGCCCCGAGGGAGGGCGTGGGGATCTCCGGCCGGCGCGCGCCGGCGGGTCCTCGCGCGTGCCCGCAAAGGCCGACAGCGTGCGAGGAGTTCAGGCTGTGACGCAGACAGTGGTGCGGGTAGACGCCGATCCCCACCCGACGATGCGGGTCAGAAAACGCAGCGGCGCCTACGAGACCGTCGACGTGAACAAGATCGTCAAGGCGGTCGGCCGCTGCGCGGTCGGGCTGGCCGAGGTGGACCCGCTGCGGGTGGCCACCAAGACGATCAACGGCCTGTACGACGGCGCGACCACCGAGGAGCTGGACCGGCTGTCCATCCAGACGGCGGCCGAGCTGGTCTCGGAGGAGCCCGAGTACTCCAGGCTGGCGGCCCAGTTGCTGGCGGCGTACATCGACAAGGAGGTCCGCGGCCAGGGCATCCACTCCTTCAGCCAGAGCATCGCGTTGGGCCACCGCGAGGGGCTGATCGGCGACGAGACGGCCAAGTTCGTGGCCACGCACGCCCGCAAGCTGGACGACGCGATCGACGCGGACGCGGACCGCCGGTTCGAGTACTTCGGCCTGCGCACGGTGTACGACCGCTACCTGTTGCGCCACCCGGACAAGCGCGCGGTGCTGGAGCGCCCGCAGTACTGGCTGCTGCGCGTGGCCTGCGGCCTGTCGCACACCGCGGCCGAGGCGATCCGCTTCTACCGCCTGATGTCCTCGCTGGCGTACCTGCCGAGCTCGCCGACGCTGTTCAACTCGGGCACCCGGCACACCCAGATGTCCTCGTGCTACCTGCTGGACTCGCCGCGCGACGAACTCGAGTCGATCTACGAGCGGTACGCGCAGGTGGCGCAGCTGTCCAAGTTCGCCGGCGGCATCGGCGTGCAGTGGTCCCGGGTCCGCTCCCGGGGCGCCCTGATCCGCGGCACGAACGGCCACTCCAACGGCATCGTGCCCTGGCTGCGCACGCTGGACGCCTCGGTGGCGGCGGTCAACCAGGGCGGCCGGCGCAAGGGCGCGGCCTGCGTGTACCTGGAGACGTGGCACCCGGACATCGAGGAGTTCCTGGAGCTGCGGGACAACACCGGCGAGGACGCGCGCCGCACGCACAACCTGAACATCGCCAACTGGATCCCGGACGAGTTCATGCGCCGGGTCGAGGCCGACGCCGACTGGTCGCTGTTCGACCCGGACGAGACGCCGGAGCTGCCGGACCTGTGGGGCGAGGACTTCGACCGCGCCTACCGCGCCGCCGAGCAGGCCGGCCGGGCCGTGCGCACGGTCAAGGCCCGCGACCTGTACGCCAAGATGATGCGCACGCTGGCCCAGACCGGCAACGGCTGGATGACCTTCAAGGACACGGCCAACCGCACCTGCAACCAGACCGCCGAGCCGGGCAACGTGGTGCACCTGTCCAATCTCTGCACGGAGATCCTGGAGGTCACCAGCGACACCGAGACCGCGGTGTGCAACCTCGGCTCGGTCAACCTGGGCGCGCACCTGGCCGGCGACGCCATGGACTGGGACAAGCTGCGGGAGACCGTCCGCACCGCGGTCACGTTCCTGGACCGAGTGATCGACATCAACTACTACCCGACCGCGCCGGCGGGCCGGTCCAACCCGCGCTGGCGGCCGGTGGGCCTGGGCGTGATGGGCCTGCAGGACGTGTTCTTCAAGCTGCGCCTGGACTTCGACTCGGCCCCGGCCAAGGAGCTGTCTACCCGGATCGCCGAGGAGATCTACCTCACGGCGCTGGAGACGTCGGCCGACCTGGCCGCGTCGGCGGGCGCGCACCCGGCGTACAACCAGACCCGCGCGGCCCAGGGCGACCTCCAGCCGGACCTGTGGGGCGTGACGCCGACGCAGACCGAGCGCTGGGCCACGTTGCGGGAGCGCGTCGCCGAGAGCGGCCTGCGCAACTCGCTGCTGATCGCCGTCGCGCCGACGGCGACCATCGCCTCCATCGCCGGCTGCTACGAGTGCATCGAGCCGCAGGTGTCCAACGTGTTCAAGCGGGAGACCCTGTCCGGGGAGTTCTTGCAGGTCAACACCTATCTCGTCGCGGAGCTGAAGCGGCACGGCCTGTGGACCCCGCAGACCCGCGACCAGCTCAAGCGGGACGACGGCTCGGCGCAGGGCCTGGCCGGCCTGCCCGAGGCCAGCCGCTCGCTGTTCCGCACCGCATGGGAGCTGCCGCAGAAGTCGCTGATCGAACTGGCCGCCGCCCGCGGCCCCTACATCGACCAGAGCCAGTCGCTCAACCTGTTCCTGGCCTCGCCGACGATCGGCAAGCTGTCCTCGATGTATCGCTATGCCTGGCAGTCCGGGCTGAAGACCACCTACTACCTGCGTTCCCGCCCGGCGACACGCATCCAGCAGGCCACCGTGCCGGCTGTCGAAGCAGTCGCCTGCTCCCTTGAGAACCCCGAGTCGTGTGAGGCATGCCAGTGACCACTCTGCAGAACACCGCGCGCAAGCAGTCCCTGCTCGACCCGGGCATGGACCTCACGCTGCGGCCGATGCGCTACCCGCTGTTCTACGAGCGTTTCCGCGACGCCATCAAGAACACGTGGACGGTGGAGGAGGTCGACCTGCACTCCGACCTCGCCGACCTGAAGAAGCTGACGCCGGCCGAGCAGCACCTGATCAACCGCCTGGTCGCGTTTTTCGCCACCGGTGACACGATCGTCGCCAACAACCTGGTGCTCAACCTGTACGAGCACGTCAACGCGCCCGAGGCGCGGCTGTACCTGTCGCGGCAGCTGTTCGAGGAGGCCGTGCACGTCCAGTTCTACCTGACGCTGCTGGACACCTACCTGCCCGACGAGAACGAGCGGGCCGAGGCGTTCGCGGCGGTGGAGAACATCCCGTCCATCCGGGACAAGGCCGAGTTCTGCTACAAGTGGATCGACTCCATCGAGCACCTGAACCGCTTGCACAGCAAGGAGGATCGCAAGGCGTTCCTGCTCAACCTGATCTGCTTCGCCGCCTGCATCGAGGGCCTGTTCTTCTACGGCGCGTTCGCCTACGTGTACTTCCTGCGTTCGCGCGGCCTGCTCAACGGCCTGGCCTCGGGCACCAACTGGGTGTTCCGCGACGAGTCGATGCACATGGCGTTCGCCTTCGACGTGGTGGACACCGTGCGCCGCGAGGAGCCGGACCTGTTCGACGACGAGCTGCACGCCCAGGTCCGGCAGATGCTGCGCGAGGCGGTGGACGCGGAGACCAAGTTCGCCGAGGACCTGCTGACCCAGGGCGTGGCCGGGATGTCGTTGGCGGACATGCGTTCCTACCTCGAGCACGTCGCCGACCGCCGGCTGGCCGCGCTGGGCCTGGAGCCGGAGTTCAACGCCAAGAACCCGTTCGGCTTCATGGAGTTGCAGGACGTGCAGGAGCTGTCCAACTTCTTCGAGCGCCGGGTGTCGGCCTACCAGGTCGCCGTTACGGGAACCGTCAACTTCGACGAAGACTTCTAGCCAGCAGGGGAC